>Ga0209165_10000403_pt1 | contig 14940 bp, 18 predicted proteins | sample tdAd001_FD_187122 | JGI IMG/M metagenome (GOLD analysis project Ga0209165, IMG submission 187122) | Marine sediment microbial communities from the Atlantic coast under amendment with organic carbon and nitrate - tdAd00.1 (SPAdes)... | ecosystem: Environmental > Aquatic > Marine > Coastal >... | reverse complement strand
GAATGAAATTTGTTCAATGTCAAAAATAACCCCCTTTAAGTCAAATATTTTTTATTCTGTTTACTCATTATCGCAAAATTGAAAATCATGGTACGGGCACATAACACATATGAGCCGTCCTCGAGTCAAGGGCAATAGTCGATCGCCACCGAAAGCAGTCAGTTTCAGTGCCAGGTATCGTCGATCGAAGTTAAGATTCTGGCTTGGATTCCAATAAAGGTTCTGCCTAAACACATATTGAGGGTCAATGACGAATAGATTTGCAGTTCGTCGCCCTAGAATCAATTCGAGTTAACCTGGTACCGGCCTACTCAAACGCGATGGCTGGATTTGGCTGTCCAGTTAGCGACAGGCTCGGGTCAGGTGCAGTTCCTTAAACTTCAACCGGTTAAACGGAAGCACACGGACAGTCCAATCAAACGCCGAGGGTTATCACGTAGCGCTCAGCAACATCGGAATCGTCATTGCGATACATCTAGATATTGCAGTGAGCTTTTACGTATTGATACCCAGTTAGACGTCAGGCTCTGCCCGTGCCTTCCTAACGCGAGGCCAGGAAACGATCCTGGTCGAACAAGTTTTCTCGCCTGAGCATAAAGTACACAGCCCGCCCCAGCTTATGCGCGAGTATTGTCAGGGCTTTGGCCTTGTTGTGTTTACGTGTTTTCTTCTCAAGCCAGGCTTGAGCCTCTGGATTACCGCGCAGGAACAGGGCCGCGGCTTCGCCGAAGGCCCAGCGCAGGTAAGGGTTACCGATCTTGGCACCAGCGGTGCCATAGATCTTACCCGCCGATTCGCGTTGGCATTTTACTAACCGACAATAGGAGACGAAGTCCTGCACTCGGGGAAAGCGCGTGATATCGTGGATTTCATACAAAATCACCAGTGACAGGATATCGCCGATTCCGTGAACTGATTTCAACAAGATCACGGTCTTGGGATCGAATGATTTGGCGGTACGCTTGAGATACCATTCGAGCTTGGCCAACTGCCCATCGTAGAAATCGATTCGCGACAGGTCGAGATCGATACTGCGTTGAACGCTCGGATCAGGAAAAGCATGGCGCATCGGTTCCCGTTGTTTTTCATAGCGCAGATTCTCGGGGTGCGCCGGCAGGTTGTACTGGCTCAGGGTGTTTTTGATATGCGCCATCAAATCGCCGCGCTCGCGAGCCAGCTTGATGCGTCGGCGCATCAGGTCACGGGTAGAGCGCAGGCCGCGTGGGTAGACGTAGGCATAGGGAAACATACCGCCCTTGAGTAGTCTGGCGATCTTTTCCGAATCGATTTTGTCGTTCTTGGCCTTTCCGCCATGAATGGCTTTCATGTAGAGCGCATGGCCGAGTACAAACTCGATTCCGTGGTCTTCGCAGAAATCGGCAATCCAGTACCAGGAAAACATGCACTCGACACCGATGATCAGGTCATCCCGATAATCGGCGATCAGTTTCAGCAGTGCTTCTGGAGATGCCTTAATATTCTTGTGAACCAGTTTCTGTCCGGTATTATCGAGGATGCAGACATAAAGGGAACGCGCATGCAGGTCAATTCCGCAGGTATAACAATGTTGATGGGTATAGAATCTCATGGAGTCTTCTCCTTTCGGTGTTGTGGCCTTCCAGTTTACTGCTTCGGCGGTAAGCTGGAGGGGAAGGCTCAATGAGTATCAAGCGCATGCAGTCGGACGCGGCAAAACCGCGCCGCTGATGCGGGCTGTGTTAGCTGGTGAGCAAATCTGCCCGGATGTAGGTCAATATAAAAAACGACAAATTAATGAGGAATTAGTATGAGTGTAAATGCCCATATTCAATCCAGATTTGGTTTACCCACTGAATTGGGAAAGCCAGTTGAAGGAAACGAAACAATCAACAATATCCTGTCTCGCCGAAGTCATCGTGCTTTCAATTCAGACATGGTTTCTCAAGATCTGTTAGATACACTATTAGCGACAGCATTTTCAGCACCATCCAAGTCGGACCTCCAACAAGCATGTGTAATTAATGTTCAGGACAAAACGAAACAACAACGAATCGCTAACGCATCTTCAAAAACAGAATGGGTTGCCGATGCACCTGTTTTTCTGGTTTGGTGCGGCGATAGTCGTCGCATTCGAAAACTTGCGGACTGGAGAAGGCATACATTTGCCAATGATCACCTTGATGCATTTATGAATGCTGCTGTTGATGCCGGAATCTGTATGCAAACCTTTATCATTGCAGCCGAATCTTTTGGCCTTGGCTGTTGCCCAGTGAGCGAGATTCGAGATCATATCCAGTTGCTTTCAGACGAACTGGAGTTGCCTCAACATGTATTTCCTGTTGCAGGTTTGTGCGTGGGCTGGCCTCGGCATGAACCTAGTATCAGTATGCGGCTTCCACTAACAACAACCGTTAGCATAGATACATACGACGACGAAAAATTAATTGAAGAAGTGTCAGACTATGACATCCGAAGAGAAAAGGTTGAAAAAACCCGACCTGATCAGCAGAGACTTGTTGAGGAGCTTGGAGTGTCACCAAACTATGGCTGGTCCGAAAATCGCACGCGACAATATTCTCGTCCTGCAAGGGATGACTTTGGGAGTTATATCCGCGCTCAAGGCTTTAACCTTTCATAAAAGCTCATGGATAAGTTCAAGATTAATTCACTTGCAACAATACCGCCTAAGCGCATGCAGTCGGACGCGGCAGAGCCGCGCCGCTGATGCGGGCGTTAGCGGAAACTCGATCTGATGACAAAATGCACACAATTGTGTTATTCTCTCCAAAATGAAAATCTACAATTGGGATGCGGAAAAGAATGAGCTGTTAATAGTTGACCGGGGAATATCCTTCGAGGAAATTGTTTTCTACATTGAAAACGAGGGATTGCTTGATGAAATTACCCACCCTAACAGCCAAGACTATTCCCATCAGCGAATATTCGTTGTAGCAGTCGAAAGTTACGTCTATCTCGTCCCATATGTTGACAGTAAAGATGAGATATTTCTAAAAACGATTATTCCAAGTAGAAAATTCACAAAACTTTATCTTGGAGAAGACACATGAGTACCTCGAAATTGAGCAAGGAAGAGAAGCAACTTCTTAAAGCAGTCGAGTCAGGCGAATTTGAGTCTGTTCTCACAAAAAAGCGCAGAGCCGAACTGGTCGCTGCCGCCAAGGACACTGTGCGAAAAGACAAACGAATTAATATCAGAATTTCAAATCGTGATTTAAAGGCAGTTCAATTGAAAGCGTCAGAGGAAGGTATTCCATACCAAACCCTGGTATCAAGCATCATTCATAAATACATATCCGGTTCGCTAAGAGATGTTTCCGCTAACAAACGCATGCAGTCGGACGCGGCAAAGCCGCGCCGCTGATGCGGGCGTTATATGGCAATAATCACGATTTTCTATTTTGCTCGATTGACGTATTTTTAATATCGGTTCAATCTAAATTGCAACGGTACTTGCATAATCTTTTATCTGGAAACAGGTTTACCTGGACACAGTATTGATGACAAGAGACTCCATTAAAAGCAAACATGCGGTCATTGTTGGCGCGGGAATGGCAGGTCTCCTGGCGGCCGCGGCGCTTTCAGACGCTTTCGGCAAAGTGACAATTATAGAAAAGGATTCGCTGCCAGAATCTCCGCAGGTTCGTAGCGGAGTTGCCCACGGCGCTCATGTTCATACTTTGCTCGGCTACGGAGTTGAGGCAATGGACGCTCTGCTCCCAGGCCTGATGGCTGATGTTTACTCGGCTGGCGCAGTGAAAATTCGACGCAATTTCGATATCTGGTTCCATGACGCGATTGGCCCGACACCTATTCGTGATGTTGGCATACTTACGCCTTCAGTTACTCGGCCCTTGCTCGAGCATGTCACTAGACAAAAAGTATTGGCTTTAGCTAATGTCAATTTACGAGACACTACGAAAGTGCTGAACTTTGAAATTGATGAGCAGGGCGGGGTTTCGGGTGTTCAGGTTTTAGCTGATGATATTTACGAGTCGATTTCCGCCGATCTGATTGTTGAGTGCTCCGGGCGCGCTTCTCATCTTGCGAGCTGGCTTGCAGAACACGGATTTGGCGATGCGCCTTCGCAGCGTCTCAAGATTTTGATGGGATACACCTCAGGTTTTTTTCGAATGCCTGATGATTTAACCGAGAACGGCAAAGCTTGCCTGATGCTTGCTGTACCCCCCGGCTATCGAGCCGCATACCTGACACCCGTTGATGGCAATATGTGGTTAGCCACGATGTATGGACGCGGAAAAGACACGGCACCGCGTGACCCTGAAGGATTCGTCAACTGGGCAAAAGGCCTCCCACATCCGGTTATTCACGATATGCTGGTTCGTGCCGAGCCGATTTCAGATTTCAAAACTTACAAAATTCCCTATGGCATCTGGTACCGATATGATCGGATGCCGAACTTCCCGCAGAGGCTGATCCCCCTGGGTGAAGCACTGACAAGCTTTAATCCGATGTATGGACAGGGCATGAGCCTTGCTGCAGGACAGGCATTGTCATTGCGTGAGGCGATAACAGGGGGGCTGGACACTGATATTGCAGCTCGTTATTTTGAAGGCTGCAATACCTTGAATGGTGTCGGCTGGTCGGTGATGGAAACACGCGATTTTGCTTATGATTGCACCAGTGGTGATCGGCCAGCAGACCTTGGAGCACGATGGCAGTCAGCTGCCGCCATACGGCAACTTGCCGCAACGGACTCCGAGGTTCACGCGCTTAGTGTTCGCGTTACCCATCTCCTCGAATCACCATCTGAGCTCGCACGTCCTGAAATAATAGAGAAGGCCAAAAGACTCTCTTGAGGCACATGTTTTTGATAAATTGTATGAACAATTGCCATACAACAATCGCATGCAGGCGGACGCGGCAGAGCCGAGCCGCTGATTTGGACGTTATGCGGCAAACAATGATTTTAAAGATCCATCTGCAGTGTTCGTTACAATACGGCAACGCCATTCTGGAATATTAAGACATGAGCCAATCACTAAAGACTAAGCGTAATCTAATTGAAGGTCGTCCTGCCCTCGTTGTTATCGATATTCAGGCGGAAACTTTCTACGACAGGACTGATGAAGCTATTCCCACAATGCCAGACTACGCAGATCGTATGCTCAAAGCACGTACAGTTATCGATAAGGCACGAGAAAGAGATATTCCAGTCATATTTATTCAGGAAGTGCACCGTCCTAATCTTGTTGATTTTGGGCGAGAACTCGATGGAAGTGAAGATATCCATTGCATAGAAACGGACCCTGGAACTGACATTGCGGTTGAAGAAATGGGCTTTCTCCCAAACGACTACCTGATCAAAAAGAGGCGCTATTCAGCTTTCTTTGGCACAGATTTCGAGATTTTACTGCGCGGATTAAAAATCGAGACGCTTATACTGTGTGGCGGCCTTACTGATGTTTGCGTCCACTATACATTTGTTGATGGGCATCAATCTGACTACTTTTGTCGAGTAATTGACGATTGTGTTGCAGGCTCTAGCGAAGAAGCGCACGAGGCATCCTTACGTGCAATGGAGTATCTCCAATCAGGAGCATGTTGCTCTCTTGAAAACGTTTTAAAGGCAATAGAGAGCTTTAGTTCTGGTCGAACTGATGTCGCATAACAAAGGCAAGCACTCGGACCAAAAGGTCGCTACGCGCCCATTTTGCCGGTGATGCCAGGCGTTATGTTCTATATCCCACGGCAAGACAATCGATGTTAGAATACGGCACGGAGATTAAATTATGTCTAGCATATTAAAACTACCAATCGAGGATCGGATTCGCCTGGTTGAAGATATCTGGGATAGCATCGCTGATGACCAATCAGTTCTCGACTTATCCGAAGCCCAGAGGATGGAACTCGATAAACGCCTAGATGCATTTGAAAAGGATGGGGAAATCGGACGAGAAGCATCTGAAGTCATTGCGGAAATCAGAAGTAGACTGTGAAGTCGATAGTTCATTTTCGGCCGGATGCCGAAACTGACGTTGCAGATGCGGCTGCCTGGTATGAGATCCAGAGAGCAGGGTTAGGAGCGGAGTTTCTCGACGAGATTCTATCAACCTGTAGTAGCATCGCTGAAAATCCAGAAATATACCCTCTTGTTCACCGAAAAGCTCGAAGGGTAATTATCCATAAATTCCCGTTTGGAATTTATTACAGAATCGAAGGCAGACTAGTAACCATCGTTGCTGTAATGCATGGAAGTCGTGATCCGAGCAAGTGGAAAAATCGAACATAACAAACGCATGCAGTCGGACGCGGCGGAGCCACGCCGCTGATGCGGGCGTTAGGCGGCCGTGCGGGCACCAGGATTGCCAGTAATTCGAATGCATGACATAAACCATAAAAGTTGGAGACCATTTTAAAATGCCTTCTTCAGATCTAATACTCGCTCTCTTGGCTGCAACGTTACTATTTGCTTACATGCCAGGGCCCGCATTGCTCTACGCGGCGGCACAGACAGTGGCTCGTGGCCGAAAAGCAGGATTAATGGCGGCATTCGGACTGCATATCGGCGGTTATTTGCACGTGGGTGCAGCAGCGGCTGGGCTCTCCGCTCTTTTCCATGCAGTGCCATCCATGTACGTGTTTGTGAAGGTGGTTGGTGCAGGCTATTTGGTATTGCTTGGAGTGAAAATGATATGGCGAGCATTTACAGTCGCGAAGGAGATGTTGAACCCAATAACTGCTTCCCAGAAGTCAGGACGGCGTGCGTTCGTAGAAAGTGTGACTGTTGAGGTTTTCAATCCTAAGACAGCGTTGTTTTTCATCGCATTCTTGCCTCAATTTGTTGATCCCTCAGCGGCCTTTCCCATCTGGCTTCAATTCCTAATACTCGGAACTATTGTAAACGTCATACTTGCCTCAGCTGATCTTGTCTGTGTCTATTTTGCCGGCATCATCGTGGACAGGCTAAGGCAATCAAATCGAATTGCTAGAGTCATGGAGGGACTAGGTGGCGGCATTTTGGTCGGCCTCGGAGCTCACCTGGCGTTTCTACGCAACTAGCCCTATGTTACTTCGGAACCACGCAGTCGGACCAAACCACTCGCTACGTTCGCGGTTTGGCCGCTGATGTGAGGCGTTATGATCAATAAATGGAGTCGAGATGTGAAAAAAATTTTAGTGGGACTTGCCTTAGCAATTGCGCTCGCGGGATGCGACACAGTCGAAGGAATGAGAGATATGAAAGATACTCAAGAACAATTAAAGGGAATAATAAAGGAAGAAATTGGTGTCGAGTCGCTGGTCGGATTCAACATAGATAATGGAGTATTAATCGACGTTTCCATAGTCTTAAACGCTAAAGATGTAGCTGACAGGAGCGTGTCTGAATTAGAACGGGTTGTACAATCTGCGGTTAAAACGTCATTCGAAAGCAAGCCTAGAGCAATATATATCCAAATTGCAACAACAGCCGAATAATGATTCTAGTATCAAGTTTGAAGTGCAACAAAAGTAGTCGTTACGCTTCACCATCAAGGTCCAGATCAATCGTGCATTAGGGACTGCTCATGCCACAACAGCTCGCAGGTGACCAGGTTTTTCAAATTCACGGGCCCAGTAGTGTGCGCCGCTGCAGGCTTCGAGACCGATCGAACAGGCAGAGCAGTTAGCGAGGAAGAGTAGTAACTTATTTCGGGTTAGCGTTTTCGAAGCACAATCTTACCGTGCTTATCCGAGCCTACCAGGCTGAAACTAGTCTTCGCCAAATCGATACCAATCGTTGTAATATTCATGCGGACTTCTCCTATTCTGAAGTGGATGTGTAACAACCCCACTTTGGCACATTGTGATGCCGGCTAGATAGGGGAGTCCATCTCATTCGTTAGAAGGCACAACTAAACGTGAAGAAACTAAAAAACGAGAAAGAACTGGTAAAAAAGGCAATCGCCGAAGGGATGAAATATGGAGAAGAAAGAGGCGTTGTTGAATTCGAACCCACCGACTCAGCAAATGAAAAAATTGAATACATTTATCGTTTACTGGTACACGACAAGATAATACAACCTATTCCTCAGGATCAGATTTCTCAATTGTCCATGAAACACAAACTTGCTATATGGGCATCAAAACTAAAATAAAAAAGACAAGAGTTCGGTGGTAGGAACAATGAACAAGGCAAATGACGATACAATGCCTGCAAACACATGCAGTCGGACCGGCAAGCCGCTGCGCGTTTTGCTGACCGCTGATGCGAAGCGTTAGAGTGTTCCCACCCAATGAGACATCTTTATACATTCTTGAAGGCGATAATATTAATCCCCGCTGCATTACTGGCAATTTACATTATCTTTTTGTGGGTAACTTACATCGATAAAACAATTGTTTCAGGTAGTAAATATGGATTTACGATCGGAGATGAAAAGAAAGAAGTTTATAAAGATATAAAAAATCTACAAAAAACATATCCTAATCTCCATTTTTACATTCGCACTGGTGAACGATCTAGAGATTTTATTGAAGCGCATGTCAGCTCTGTGCCACTCGAAAAAATCAATGGCTTTGAAAGTTGGGGGCTTCAATACGATGGTAAGCATGAATACTTTAACGTACTAAAATTGAAATTTGATGAAAGTCATTTGATTGAAATTTACAGGCATCGAAAATATTTTGAATTACCATAAACACTCTAACAACAAGTGCATGCAATCGGACATTTTGCCCGCTACACTCGCAAAATGTCGCTGATGCGAAGCGTTATGAGTTAATCCGAGCATCCTGGCAAGCATGAGTTTCCCAACAATTTACTGGATTTGGTTTTTAATGTGCCCTGTACTTCTTTTTCTAGGGTGGAGAGCAACTACACATGACTTCAAAAAGAAAAGATCAAATCTGTGCGTTACTTAAAGGTATCGAAACCGGTGACGCGGCGGCAGTCGCTGTCGTCAACGAGGACAAATAGGGAGTGTTATGTACTCTGGAAATAGCTCAAAGCACTCATGTTTCATTTAGCCTTACATCTTTTAGTTCCAGCTGTACTAGCCGGCCAGTTCTTTAGAAAGAAATGGAAGCTAGCTTACTTTTTAATGATTGCGACAATGCTGGTAGATATCGACCATCTATTCGCTAATCCGATATACGACCCAAACCGCTGTAGTATTGGTTTCCATCCATTGCATGAAATGTGGTTTATCGTTCTTTACGTCATGCTTTGCTTTGTGCCAAAAGTGCGGCTTGTCGGTATTGGTTTATCTGTTCACATGGCCCTCGATGCTATAGATTGCCAGGTAACCAATGGGGTGTGGGTCAGTTAATTTTCGTCAGCTGAGAGTCGATAACAAGTACATACTGCCCGATCCCGCTTACGTCAGGATGACGCAGCTGTCAACAGATAACAGGAATTACTTACTTGTAGATTAGCGCCACATCATTATAATCGCGCGCCTCAACCCTCCCTGCTTACCCTTATGAATACGCAACGAACCAATCTGCGAAATATCGCAATCATCGCACACGTCGATCACGGCAAAACCACGCTGGTCGATCAATTGTTGCGCCAGTCAGGCACGCTCGATGCCCGCACCGAGATCAGCGACAGAATGATGGATTCGAATGATCTCGAAAAAGAACGTGGGATTACGATTCTGTCAAAAAATACCGCGATTAACTGGTATTACGAACAGAATAACGAAGATTACCGCATCAACATCGTCGACACTCCGGGACACGCCGATTTCGGTGGCGAGGTCGAACGTATCCTGTCGATGGTCGATTCGGTGCTGCTTTTGGTGGATGCAGTCGAAGGGCCGATGCCACAAACCCGGTTTGTCACCCAGAAAGCATTTGCCATGGGTTTTACGCCGATCGTCGTGATCAACAAGATTGACCGCGACGGCGCTCGTCCTGACTGGGTCATCGACCAGGTTTTCGACCTGTTTGATCAACTCGGCGCTACCGATGAACAACTCGATTTTCCGGTGATCTACGCCTCGGCGCTGGATGGTTACTCGAGCAGCAATGACCAGGATCGAAGCGGCAACATGGAACCCCTGTTCGCGGCCATTATCGAACATGTCGCAGCTCCCGCAGTCGAGCTCGACGGCCCGTTTCAACTGCAGGTATCAAGCCTCGATTACGACAGTTACAAGGGCGTGCTCGGCATCGGCCGCATTAGCCGCGGACGGGTAGCGCGTAATTCCGCGATAAAAATCATCGGCGCTGACGCGAAGCTCCGTGACGGGCGCATGATGCAGTTATTTGGCTTCGATGGACTACAGCGAGTCGAAGTTGAAACCGCTGAAGCCGGCGATATTATCGTATTCTCGGGGATCGATGAACTCTTTATTTCCGACACCCTGTGCGATCGCAACCAGGTCGAAGCGCTACCTCCGCTCACCGTGGATGAGCCGACGGTTAGCATGACTTTCAGCATCAATAGCTCGCCATTTTCAGGCAAAGAAGGCAAATTCCTGACCTCGAGACAGATCGACGAACGACTGCGCCGCGAGTGCCTGCACAATGTGGCTTTGCGAGTTGAGCAACTGGGTGATTCCGACAAGTTCCGCGTCAGCGGCCGGGGCGAATTGCATTTGGGCATTCTGATCGAAAACATGCGCCGCGAAGGCTTCGAATTATCGGTTTCGCGCCCCGAAGTCATCATCCGTGAGATCGACGGAATTACCTGCGAACCCTATGAGCAACTGACCATCGATGTCGAAGAACAGTACCAGGGACAGGTGATGGAGGCTCTCGGCAAACGCAAAGCAGACCTCAAGGACATTCTGCCCGATGGGCGCGATCGGGTCCGCCTCGACTACGAAATCCCGTCTCGTGGCCTGATCGGATTCCAGTCCGAGTTCATGACCCTGAGCTCGGGAACCGGGCTTATTTATCATGTTTTCGACCATTATGGCCCAAAAGTCGATGGCACGATCGGACAACGCCAGAACGGTGTTCTGATATCCACCGCCGCCGGCAAGGCTCTGGCTTACGCGCTGTTCAACCTGCAGGAACGCGGGCGCCTGATGATCGGTCATGCAGAGCCAGTCTACGAGGGCATGGTGGTCGGCATTCATAGCCGCGCCAACGATCTGGTGGTGAACCCGCTTAAGGCCAAACAACTCAACAACATCCGCGCTGCCGGCACCGATGAAAACCTGATCCTGACCAAGCCGGTGAAAATGACGCTTGAGCAGGCACTGGAGTTCATCGATGATGACGAACTGGTGGAAGTAACACCGAAAAGCATTCGCATTCGGAAAAAGCTGTTGCTCGAACACGAACGTAAACGCGCCTCACGCAGCAGCGCCGCCTAAGCTCGACAGGTCCAGCGCTTTTGAAAGTTAACTACTTCGCATTTGGTTCCAATCTCTCCAGTCCACGATTACTGGAGCGCATCCCGGAAGCATCGGTACACTGCGTTGCGACACTAAACCATCATCGGCTGTGCTGGCGCAAGAACGATCGCGGCCAATCTGGCAAATGCGATATCGAGTTCACCGGTAGCACGAAAGATATTGTTTACGGCGTTATCTACCTGATGACCCATGATGACAAGCTGGAACTGGATGTTTACGAAACTGCCGGTTTCGGTTACGACCACAAACATATCGAGGTGACCGCTTCGCACGGGGAAACTATCGAGGCATTCACCTATTTTGCACTCGACATCGATCATTCGCAGCAACCTTTTCACTGGTACAAGGAACACGTGTTGCGCGGTGCGCTGGAACATGATTTCCCGTCGCATTACGTCGAACATATTCGAGCCACCCCTTCGATAGACGATCACGACTCCACTCGCCATCATCGCGAACTTTCGATTTACCTGGACTGAGCATGAAAAACATATTGGTATTACAACATATTGCCGTCGAAGATCCGGGTTACATGAAGGACCTGATGGAAGCAGACGGCTGGCAACTCACCCAGATCGAGCTCGACGAGGGTGGATCCATACCGGCTGACCTGTCCGGCTTCGACGCGATGCTGTGCATGGGCGGCCCGATGGATACCTGGATGGAAGTCGAACACCCATGGCTGATTGAAGAAAAAAGGCGTATCCATGACTGGGTCGTGACAATGGGAAAACCATTCCTCGGCTTTTGCCTTGGCTGTCAGTTGCTGGGAGAAGTTCTGGGGGGCGAGGTCGTTAAATCGGAACCACCTGAAATCGGCGTACTGGATATCGACATGACACCCGCATCGAAACAGGATAGGTTATTCAGCGAATACCCCGCAACGATCAAGGCGGTGCAATGGCATTCATACGAAGTACAGGGTCTGGAATCAAACCCCGAGGTCACCGTACTGGGTTCATCGGGCAACACCAAATACCAGATTTTCAAGTATCGCAATAACGCATACGCGGTGCAGTTTCACGTCGAAGTTCGCAGCGACACGGTGATGGATTGGGGCTGTATACCAGAGTATAAATCGGCGCTGGAAGATAGTCTGGGAGCCGGTGCACTGGATGCTTTCGATCGCTCAGCGCGTGAACACATGCCGGAAATGAACCGTTTGTGCAAACTGTTGTACGAGAACTTCAAGCGGATTGTTTAGCCCGTAGCTTGCATAAAAGCTACAACCGCGGCTTGAAACCGAGTACCCGCACCTTGCCCGGCAGGGCTGGATTGAAAAGTCGGTTGTGCCAATAGGTCGCCTGGAACAGTTCGTCATTCTCATTCAATGACAGTACATCGAAATCAAACGCGTGCTCGATACTGTCCTGGGTAAACTTTAAATGACATTCGCCGGCCTCGATCAGTGCGTTGGCCAGGTTCGAGTCCAGGCTGAACAAAGCGGTCAGCTGGTTATCGAATTCCTTGTCTTCGTGGTAATGCAGTTCCGCCAGAACACGCAGCCCATTCTTGACCCACTGGCTCGAATCCGGAGATTTGCGCACGATATGGCGAAACTCGTCGGTACGTTCTCGCGGATTTTTTCTGATGACCAGAAAATTCAGGTGACTTTGTTCCTCACCACCTGAAATCGAGTAAACCCCGGCACTCATACCGGGCGTTGGACGCCCTTCGAACTCACGCATACTCATCTTGCGCAGTCGACACTGCCACGAAATAAAACTCTGGTACTGCTGCTCGCTTTCCATGCAAAGGCTAGAACAGGCCTTCTACCTGTCCCTGGTCGTTCAAGCGAATATTGTCCGCCGACGGCACCCGTGGCAAACCGGGCATGGTCATGATGTCACCGCAGACAACCACGATGAACTCCGCACCGGCCGATAGCCTGATTTCACGAATCGGCACATCGTGACCGGTGGGCGCACCCATCAATGCCGGATCGGTCGAAAAGCTGTACTGGGTCTTCGCCATACATACCGGAAAATGCCCATAACCGTCAGCCTCGAACCTGGCAAACTGGTCGCGTACTTTCTTGTCGGCGATGATGCCCTCGGCACCGTAAAGAGATCGCGCGATATGCTTGGTCTTGTCCAGTAATGACATCTCGTCATCATAGAGAGTTTGAAACTGCGCCTGCCCGGAATCGGCTACGTCGGCAACATGCTGGGCAAGTTCCAGCGTACCCTTGCTGCCTTCACCCCAGTGATTACAGTCGAAAGCCTTGACGCCGAATTCAGCGCAAAACTCGCGCACCGCATTTAGCTCGTCATCGGTGTCAGCCGAGAAGCGGTTCATCGCGACCGTGACGGGTACACCGAACTGTTTCAGGTTACGGATATGACGCCCGAGATTTTCGCAGCCCTTCCTGATCGCCTCGACGTTTTCACCGGTGAGCTGGTCCCTGGCGACGCCACCATGCATTTTCAGTGCACGAGCGGTAGCTACCAGAACTACGGCATCCGGACTCAGGCCCGCCTTGCGGCACTTTATATCGAAGAACTTCTCGGCGCCAAGGTCGGCACCAAAGCCAGCTTCGGTGACCACGTAATCGGCGAGTTTGAGCGCGGTTTTGGTTGCAATGACCGAGTTACAACCGTGCGCGATATTGGCAAACGGGCCGCCGTGAATAAACGCCGGATTATTTTCCAGGGTTTGCACCAGGTTCGGCATGAAGGCGTCTTTCAACAACACGGTCATCGCGCCCGGAGCATTGACGTCACGCGCATGCACCGGCTTCAGATCGCGGGTATAGCCGATAACGATATTACCGATGCGACGGCTGAGATCATCGAGATCGGTGGCGAGACAGAAAATAGCCATGATTTCCGAGGCGACGGTAATGTCGAAACCGCTTTCGCGCGGGGTACCGTTAAACGCCCCTCCAAGGGCGACGACAATGTCACGCAGGGCTCGGTCGTTCATATCCATGACTCGCTTCCAGGTGACCCGACGTGAATCGAGACCGGACTTGTTCTCCCAGTGAATATGGTTGTCGATCAATGCTGACAACAGGTTATGCGCCGCACCGATGGCATGGAAGTCGCCGGTGAAATGCAGATTGATATCTTCCATCGGCACCACCTGGGCGTAACCACCACCCGCGGCACCACCCTTCATACCAAAACAGGGTCCCAGGCTCGGTTCGCGCAGACACATGACCGCTTTCTTGCCGATGGCGTTAAGCCCGTCGCCGAGGCCGACTGTAGTCGTGGTTTTGCCTTCACCCGCCGGGGTGGGCGAGATCGCGGTAACCAGGATCAATTTGCCATCCTTGTTAGTTTTCACCGAGTCAATAAACTCGGAAGTCAATTTCGCTTTATCGTGTCCGAATGGCTTGATTGCTGCAGGCGGAATATCGAGCGATTGCGCGATTTCAATGATCGGTTTCAGGGTTGCTTCACGTGCAATTTCGATATCGCTTTTTGCCATTTCTCTCTCCAGGTTGTGGAAATCAACTGTACGGTGCGCTCATGCACACCGAAGTACCTCAAGGCCAGCAGGCTAAAGGCCTGCAGGATCTAGCATCGCCGTATCTTAGGTGCTGGCTCAATGCGAAAGTATCGCGAAAGCGACACATAGTATAGGCGCAGCACGCATCCGGGAATCATTCATTTCGCAACAGGGC
>Ga0209165_10000402_pt1 | contig 14940 bp, 16 predicted proteins | sample tdAd001_FD_187122 | JGI IMG/M metagenome (GOLD analysis project Ga0209165, IMG submission 187122) | Marine sediment microbial communities from the Atlantic coast under amendment with organic carbon and nitrate - tdAd00.1 (SPAdes)... | ecosystem: Environmental > Aquatic > Marine > Coastal >... | reverse complement strand
GCAGAGGATCATTTGCAGAACGAATAAATATGTCCAGATCCGGCGCCATTCCAGCCAGTAAGCCAACCAGCATCGCCGAGCGTTGCTTGCCCGGTTCACTAGCGAAGGACTGCGACGCGCTGGCACCAAGAACGCCTTGTGAAAGTGGATCCATATTATCCCTGGCTGTTAAGTTGCATCCAAATCTGGCTCACCGTTTGCACCTCCACGCCCGTCATCGGAATGACCCATTGTGCAGGGTCATGTGGCGGTCCAATCCTCCCAACCTGCTCCGTAGTTGTGGGTGATTTCCTCGCCGGCCTTGATGTCCCGCGTTGCGCAGACGTCGAGGTTGTCATAGAAGGTGGCATTCGGTGTGTCACTGTGATTGATGTAGCGCAGGTCACACTGGACGTGGAACCCTTCAGATTCGTCGATCCACAATACGTGCTCGCCGTCGGTTGTCGTGGGCTCTCCCTGGACGACGCCGATCACGGTGCCGGAAGGGATGAAGGTCTTCGCGAACAGTCCCTTGCCGTGAATGGAGCTGTCGTCGACGTACACAATGGTATCTGACATGATTTCGGGATGCTTGGTAAGGTATGTGTATTAAAGGTGGTCCCGCCGGAATCCCTGACCGCCGACCCGGTCGACCGCATCATGTGACGTCAGGCTCATTGCTTGTTCATTTTGTCGACGTAGGCCATGCCGAGCGCGGACAGCACGAAAGTCAAATGTATGATGACGTACCACATCAGTTTGTCATTGGCTATGTCCTGCGCGGCCATAAATGCCTTCAACAGGTGAATGGAGGAGATGGCAACAATGGATGCGGCCACCTTCTGTTTCAGAGAGCCGGCATCAAGCTTACCGAGCCAGGACAGTTTTTCCTGTCCTTCTTCCAGGTCAATCGCGGACACGAAGTTCTCGTAACCGCTGAGCATCACCATCACCAACAGTCCGCCGACCAGAGCCATATCGACGAGGCTGAGGGTCACCAGGACCAGTTCTGATTCTTTCAAGGAAAAGATCAGAGGGAATGTGTGGATTGCTTCCTGGAAAAATTTAATGCCGAGAAGTAACACGGCCAGGCTAAGCCCGAGGTATATTGGTGCCAGCAACCAACGGCTGGCATACATGGTATTTTCAAAAGTACGTTCCATTGATGATGCTCCCTGTTTCGGCCGAGGGATTCTACCTGAAATTAGCCCGCTGCATAACTTCGGAGTCGCCTTCGAGGAATGACCTGATGCCATCCTGGCGCAAAGAGGGCTGGCGGTATACTTAACGCAGTTTGCGTACCTTGAACCTGCGTCCCTTTATTTTACCTTCTGCCAGGATCTTCAAGGCCTGTTTGGCAACAGGGCGTTCCACGGCGACATGGGCGTGGTAATCAGAGATATCGATTTTCCCGATTTGCTTGCCCGGCAGATTGGTATTCGCAGTCAAGGCGCCTAATATATCCCCCGCGCGCACCTTGTTTTTACGGCCACCACTGATGCGCAGCGTGACCATCGGGGGGCTCAATCTGAAGTCCTCCCGGGTTTTAAGCGAGCCTGTTTTATCCATCCGGACAGGGCTGTTTTGAAAGTCTTCTATTGCCGTGACCTTTTTTGCTTCCGAGGCCATGAACAGGCTCAGCGCCAGGCCTGCATTGCCGGCGCGGCCGGTACGCCCGATGCGGTGAATATGTATTTCCGGGTCCGGCGATAACTCGAAGTTGATCACGGCCTCTAAATCCTTGATATCCAGCCCACGGGCCGCAACATCGGTTGCTATAAGAACAGAGCTGCTTTTATTGGCAAACTGTACCAGCACCTGGTCACGTTCACGCTGTTCAAGATCTCCGTGCAGGGCCTGTGCATGGAATCCCTGTTGCCATAATTTTTCTGCCAGTTCCTGGCATTGCTGTTTTCGATTGCAAAACACCACGCTCGATTCAGGCCGGTAATGCTGTAACAGGGCAACGAGTGTTTTGGTTCGTTCGCCTTTTTGTATTTCATAGAAAATCTGTTCTATCTGTTTATTGTCATGCAGGCTTTCCACGCGAATATCAACAGGATCGATCTGGATGGCATGACTGATTTCTTTTATTTCATCCGGGTAGGTTGCGGAAAATAACAGGGTCTGTCTTTGCCGTGGCGTCATCTCAATAATGCTCATGATGTCATCATGAAAACCCATGTCGAGCATGCGGTCGGCCTCGTCCAGCACCAGCATATTCAATGCATCCGGTTTTAATGTGCCTTTTCCCAGGTGCTTTAATACCCGTCCCGGCGTGCCGACCACGATATGCGGGTTGCGTTCCAGCGAGGCCAGTTGCGGGCCCATCGGTTTGCCGCCACACAGGGTGAGAATGTTGGTGTTGGGTATTGCACGCGCCAGCAGGCGTAATTCCTTGCTGACCTGGTCGGCCAGTTCACGCGTTGGGCAAAGTACCAGTGCCTGTGTCCGGTAGGTCTTTACCTCGAGTTTGTGCAGTATGCCAATTGCAAATGCAGCCGTTTTGCCGCTGCCCGTTTTAGCCTGTGCCAGTAAATCCCTGCCTTTCAGAATAGCGGGCAGGCTTTGCGCCTGTATCGGGGTCATTAGCTGGTAATCCAGCGACTGGATATTGGCTAACAGCCCGGGTGTCAGGGGCAGTGATGAGAAGGCGGTTGCGGTCACGTGATGCTGGTCTTTGCTGGCTTGTCGGGGGGAGACGCATCATAGCAGATTGAGAAGCAGGGGCAGGGGGGGATTCTTTATTTATAATGCTTACAGCAACAAGTCTTCCTTGATGCGGTGCCAGGTGCTGGCGGCATCAATCAGTGAGATGGCTGTAAGTGCGGGCACGCCATAGACTTCAGCGCTGACGGCATAATCCTTTATTACTTTTTTCAGTAACAGATCGAAGTCTCCGTCACCGGAGAGCAAGACAATCTTGTCAACATCTTTGACAGCCTCCAGCACATCAATCGTAATACCAACGTCCCAGTCACCCTTGGCAGAGCCGTCACTGCGCTGAATATAGGGTTTGAGTTTTACGGTGAAGCCGATGTGTTTGAGGGCATCCTGAAATTTGAGTTGTTTTTCATCGCCACGATGCGTGGCATAGGCGATTGCAGAAATAATCTCTCCTTCAGAACTGATTCGCCGCCAAAGTTTCCGGTAATCAAACTGGCGGCCATAGGCCTGGCGCGTGGTGTAATAAATGTTTTGTACGTCTGCAAAAACAGCAATTCTTTTCACAATGTGGCATGTCTCGTTTGGTTAATCGTCTTCTACCTGTGGATGGTGCGGAGTCTGAAACCAGCGGGAGGACACAGGTGAGCACGTAGTTCAAGGCATTATCTGCTTTCTTTACGTGGTTCACTCACTGGGTACACGAACTTCTTCCGCCTCGCTCATGAGGCGGATCGCAGTTTCAAGGTCTGTCTGGTCGGGGTTTTCGGTGCTCTGGGCTTCCAGTTGTGAAAACAACTCGTCCTGCTCGAGAATATTGTGTTCACCATCAGGTTGCTGCACATAGGCTGCCCAGGGTATGAACTTGGTCAAGGGAAACATTTGTCCGGAGTCCGGTGAGATATCGATATTCAGGCCGGCAATAAAGAAAACCCGCTTATTTTGATAACTTTCTTCACGCAGGATACTGCGATAGGTGCGGTCGAATTCGACCTGGGTGTTGACCTTGGCCGCGGCAAGTAATGGTGATTTGGAGGCAAGAATCCACGGCATGACCGGCAGCAGGTTCTGCTCCAGGTGGCCACGCCCCTCCTCATCGCCCGCGATGCGTCGTTTGAAGTAGTACCACTCGGGAAGTAACAGGGCGCCAAGTGGTTGGCCCTGATCCTCAACAGAGAGGTGTTCAAGTTGCTTTGTGAGCTCGGCTGAGGCAGGAAAGCACTTGGAAGTGCTGAAGGCCTTCACCGGATTAGGCTGGCCCTGATCGTCCGGAGTGATGAGTTTTTCGAGGTGGAGGTACAGGCCTTCATCACGCGTTTCATCCAGCAGCTGGTTGTCGATGGTAATCATCCACTTGCCGTTCTCACGGGAAACGAAAATGTTTTCACAAGCGAATCGGTGCTCGGTCTCGTACCAGGACAAGACACTGTCTACTTTTCCACAACTTGAAGAAAGTTCGCATTCCCGGGTCTGCAGGCGCTTGTAAACACCAAACGACTGGGTGTCGGGGTTATAGCCGACATGGCTCGCCTGGATAATGACGAGATCCTGGCCATGTTCGGAGTGAGGCCCATGCCGGTCCGTCGCAACAACACCACCGACCAGGCCATGATTGAATGGGAAAGTATTGAAGTGCTTGCCAATAAGTATGATCGGGTAGCCCTGGCTTTCGTCCGAGCAGAATGCACGTGACGGCATGATTTTTCCGGCCTCGAAGCCCAGTGACTTGCACAGGTTGTAGAGCTTGGGGATGAAGATGCTGTAGCGCAGCATCCGCCCTTTGATCTGGTAGCTCGCCATCGTGGCCAGTGGGTTGCTGCTGGTGTTGTACATGACGTCCTCGGAATCTGGTTAAATTGTCTGTGTCTCTGGCAGTATTGATGCTCACAGGGCATTTGTTGCCGCTTGTATCGGTACTCTATTATATCGGGGGCAAGAATGCCGCAAATTAATGGACTCCCCGGGTATCTGGACGGTGGCCCCGGGACAGCTTGCCAGTAGCCCAAAAGTGCTCCTGCCTGTGCGTCAGAGCCATCAGTCTGATAAAATGCTCTCTTTACTGTCAAAGGTCATCGTGTGTGATGCAACTCGTAAACGGACTACATTTCAACAATCTCCGCGGTGATATCTACGGTGGCCTGACGGCCGCGGTTGTTGCACTGCCGCTCGCCATGGCCATGGGTGTTGCCTCGGGTGTCGGTCCGATTGCCGGATTGTATGGCGCTATTTTTGTCGGCCTGTTTGCCGCGCTCCTGGGTGGAACACCTGCCCAGGTATCCGGGCCTACCGGCCCAATGACCGTCGTGATGGCCGCGATTTTTATGCAGTATACGACCATGTTCCCGAACGATCCGGGACACGGTGCAGCGCTTGCCTTTACGGTTGTCGTCCTTGGCGGACTCTTCCAGATTCTTTTCGGTATCCTGCGGCTCGGTAAATACATTGAGTTGGTGCCGCACCCGGTTATCTCGGGATTCATGAGTGGCATCGGTGTGATTATCATCCTGCTTCAGATCGGCCCGCTTGTCGGGGAGCAAGCCATATCCAATCCACTTGAGGCGGCGAAGGCGATACCGGCATTTGTCAGCCACATTGAGTACCATTCATTTGAACTGGGGCTGGCTGTACTGGCCATGACCTACGGCATTCCGTTGCTTTTGCCAAAATTCAATCGCCTGATTCCCGCTCCGCTGTTTGCGTTGGTAGCCGGAACCCTGTTCTATGTGCTTTACATGGATTTCCATGTACCCGTTATTGGCGATATCCCTTCAGGTTTCCCGTCTTTTCATCTGCCGGTGATTGATATGGGCCTGGCGACGAAGATGATTGCCTCGGGCCTGACGCTGGCAGGTCTCGGCGCGATTGACTCGTTACTGACCTCGTTGGTAGCCGACAACATAACCCGTACCCAGCACAAACCGGATCGCGAACTGATCGGGCAGGGGATTGGCAATACAGTTGCGGGTCTTTTTGGTGGACTACCGGGCGCGGGAGCGACCATGCGGACGGTCGTGAACGTCAACGCCGGTGGCCGCACACCCATTTCCGGTGCACTGCATGCGCTGGTGCTGCTCATCATCGTACTGGGTGCCGGCCCGCTTGCCAGTGAAATTCCCAAGGCCGTACTGGCAGGTATCCTGATCAAGGTAGGCACGGATATTATTGACTGGGACTACCTGAGACGCATCCCGGTTGCACCAAAGCCCGGTGTGGTGATTATGTTCACCGTGTTAATCGTGACGGTAACGGTTGACCTGTTGCTCGCTGTTGGCATCGGTATGGTTATGGCCAGTTTCCTGTTCATGTTGCGTATGACAGAGATGCAGATCAAAAATATTTCCACCATCACGTCTTCTGCTGAGGAATCTCCGTTATCAGATGAAGAAAAGGACATCCTCGACCAGGCCAATGGCAAGATCCTTCTGTTTCACCTAAGTGGCCCGATGAGCTTCTCGTCTGCGAAGGCCATGGTACGCCGACATGCCAGCACGGCAGGCTATGAAGCCATGCTGCTGGACCTGACCTCTGTACCCTCCCTCGATTTCACATCTGCGCGCGCTATTGAAGATATCGTGGTTGACACCAAATCGGCCGGGCGCCATATTTTCCTCGTTGGTGCGTGCCCCGCTGTGTGTGAGGTTCTGAAAAAACAGCACATCCTGGAACACTTCAATACGGGCCAAATGTACCAATCGCGTCTGGATGCGCTGCTTCATGCAAGGAATACGGTACTGACAAATTAAGTGCATCTGGGCGACAATTGCCGGATGAATAGATCAACAAGCCTATACAAACGCCATCGATTCCCACCAGAAATCATCCACTATGCCGTCTGGCTCTATTTTCGATTCAACTTGAGTCATCGTTTCTTGAGCGTTCATGCTGCTGTTCACCATCTGTTCAACCTGGGTCGGCACCTGGTTCGTGCCGAGCACTATTGGATGTTCAGACAGCGCGCCTTTGCGTCTTGGGAATGTGCCACGGCAGTCTGAACTCTGTTTTCCTGGGGTTTGCATGGGTTTGATAGTTAATTTGACAGTACTCTCCCGATACATAGGTTACTTATTTCTCTATAGGTAATGTATCTATTGTTCCTTCAATCACGTTCTCTGGCAGGAGTGATGAGCCTTCCTCGTACATATAATCTATGAATGTTCTGGCTACTATGGATAGCCGCTTTCTGCGTGGGTGTCCTATGAACCATTGCCATGAAATTGGAAACCCCTGCACATCAAGCACAGTGAGTTCGTTCATGTCGCCACTGGTGAGTGTATGAAGTGACAGTACAGCAAGTCCGAGTCCACCGGTTATCCCCTGCTTAATTGATTCGTTACTACCAAGCTCCATTGCAACTTTCAGATTTATTCCTGCATCTGCAAATTTCTGTTCAACTGCTATACGTGTTCCGGACCCTTTTTCGCGCATAATAAAGCGTTCGTCGGCAATATCTGAGAGTGGAACAGCTTTCTTGTTGGCAAACTTGTGATCGGCAGGCGCTACAACAACCATGGGATTGGCCAAGTATGGCTGGAACTCAAAGTCGCTTGATTCCGGGGGCTTTCCCATCAGGTAAAAGTCATCGAGATTATTGGCCATCCGTTCAAGTATATGCTCTCGGTTGGCCACTTCCAGCGATAGCTTGATACCCGGGTACGCCTGGCTGAATTTACCTAGCAGGCGGGGCATAAAGTAATTAGCAGTTGTCACCACGGCTATCCTGAGTTGTCCCGTGCGCAAGCCTTTCTGATTGTCAATCTGCATCTCGAGCCGGCCGAGCGTGCCAAGGATATCCTGCGCGGCCTGATACAGCGCATGCCCGGCCTCGGTGAGCGAAACTTTTTTGCCAATCTGTTCCGTTAATGCCAGCCCGATGTCACATTCCAGCTTCTTGACCTGCATCGAAACGGTGGGTTGCGAGAGAAACAGTTCCTGAGCAGCTCTCGTATAGCTGAGAAGGCGTGCAACCGCCTCGAATATCTGTAGCTGCCGCATGCTGATGCGACGGGCAAGCTGTCCAGTGGCGGCTTCTATCATAGATAATATTCTATATATGATATCAGTATTATCAATTATTATTTATACGTAAGCCCCCTATAATAATTCCCGACTAATTTGCTCGTGTATTGCAAGCCATTCGACATCCCGGTTTACTGTAAGCGAGGATAACACTATGAATATCAATGAATTGGCTACACCCTGGTTCAGGAAGTCACCACCCGGAATCTGCAATGGAACGCTTATCGAGGAGGATAGGGAGATTGCAATCGATAGAGAGGCTCAGCTGAGATTTCTTGTTCAATCAGCGTTCTATCTCGGCATTCCCGTCAGCCAAGATGACATTGAGAAACGCCTGGTGCGGAGTTGAACCGGAGTTCACATCACCGGGGTACTTATTACAAAGAAGCACACCTGCCGTGACCGGTTCAGGATAGATCGACATTAGAGGCGAACATGCGACCAGCAGCACCACAGAGGAGCACAACGATGCCGGACAGATGGTTACAAATCAAAGGCGACCCTTCGGTCAGAGCGTTCCTGTTTCAGCAGTCCCGCGTCAACAGTCTGTTCGACGGCGAGATAGACCGTATACATCACATCGTCAATGTACTGCTGACACGCAAAGGGGCCTTTCACGTCAAGGTGCATTACTCCTCCAGCCAGCTGACCTGCTGGTTTGCCGATGATGCTTACAGGTACCACGTCTTCGTGGAAGAAGAGGTGCTCGACCATGGTTTCCTGGACCAATTCCGTGATTGCAGGATAGATCACCTCCAACCTGTCATCGATACCGACGAAACGTTTTCTATCCTGCAAGAGTTCAAGCGCTTGCGCACGACGGACCAAACCATTTACTTACGCAATGCTTCAATCAATCGTATAAATGGCCTAATTGGAATGACGTTTTCCTGTGATGGTGCGCACTACATTGACCATAAGAATTTTTTCGAAAAGCTCGAAACATTCGCAACGAGTGATGTAACCGATCACGTTGCAGTATGCGCATAAATAAGTACGCATCAAATGACTTCAACTTGACTCGGAGGGTCTCCCAATGTTGCATAAATCAGCAAACACACTACTTGGCAAAACTCATTCAATACTCAAATGGCAATTGACTGCCCTCTCAGGCATATTAGCAACCGGATTAATTATTTTTCTGGAAAGTTGACTTGTGTACATACCCACTTATGAAGACGTCGTAGCCGCCCACGAGCGCATCCGGCCATATATCCACCGCACACCGGTGCTGACCAGCAGCTATTTTAACGATCGCACCGGCGCCGAGCTGTTCTTCAAATGCGAGAACTTCCAGAAAGCGGGTGCCTTCAAGGCGCGCGGCGCCAGCAACGCGGTGTTCGGCCTTTCCGAGGAGCAGGCGGCCAGGGGCGTCGCCACCCACAGCTCGGGCAACCATGGTCTGTCCCTCAGCTACGCCGCCGGCCGGCGTGGGATAAAGGCCACCGTGGTGATGCCCCGCACCGCCCCGGAGGCCAAGAAGGAGGCGGTGCGCGGCTACGGCGGCACGGTGGTGGAGTGCGAGCCCAGCACCTCGTCCCGCGAGGCCGTGTTCGCCGAGGTGGTGGCGGAGTCGGGCGCAGATTTCGTGCATCCCTACAACGACCCCCGGGTGATCCAGGGGCAGGCCACCTGCTCGAAGGAGTTGATCGAAGACGTGGGCGAGCTGGATGCGGTGATTGCACCCATCGGCGGTGGCGGCATGGTCTCGGGCTCCTGCCTGACCCTGTCCAACATCGCGCCGAACACCAGGATCTACGCCGCCGAGCCCAAGAATGCCGACGATGCCTACCGCTCGTTCAAGGCCGGCCACATCATCGCCGACGACGCCCCCCAGACCGTGGCCGACGGGCTCAAGGTGCCGCTCAAGGACCTGACCTGGCACTTCGTGTCGAACTATGTCACGGACATCTTCACCACCGCCGAGGAGGAGATCGTCGAGGCGATGTACCTCTGCTGGCAACGCATGAAGATCGTGATGGAACCCTCTTCGGCGGTGGCCATCGCCGCTATTTTGAAAAACCCTGAGGTCTTTGCCGGCAAAAAGGTGGGAGTGATTCTCACCGGCGGCAACGTGGACCTGAAGAAATTGCCCTGGGCGTAAGCCTTATCTGATGAGGAACTAACCAATGAACGACAAAATCAATCTCGATGACTACGAAGTCGGCTACAACATCCCCGCAGCCATCGGCATGGACGAGGCGGACATCCAGACCCCATGCCTGGTCCTGGAGCTGGACGCCCTGGAGCGGAACATCAAGAAGATGGGCCAGTTCGCCAAGGACATGGGCGTGCGCCATCGGGTGCACGGCAAGATGCACAAGTCAGTGGACGTGGCCAAGCTGCAGCATGAGCTGGGTGACGCCTGTGGCGTTTGCTGCCAGAAGGTCTCGGAGGCTGAGGCCTTCGCCCGCGGCGGCATCAAGGACGTGCTGGTGTCCAACCAGGTGCGCGACCCGGCCAAGATCGACCGCCTGGCCCGGCTGCCCAAACTCGGCGCCCGCACCATCTGCTGCGTGGACGATATCGACAACGTGGCCGAGCTCTCGGCGGCGGCACAAAAGCACGGTACTACCATCGAGTGCCTGGTGGAGATCGACTGCGGCGCCGGCCGCTGCGGCGTAACCACCACACCCGAGGTGGTGGCCATCGCCAAGGCCATTGATGCGGCCGACGGCCTGAAATTCTCGGGCCTGCAGGCCTACCAGGGCGCCATGCAGCACATGGACCTCTACGAGGACCGCAAGGCCAAGATCGACATCGCCATCGACATGGTCACCGACGCGATGACGGCACTGAAGGGCGAGGGCCTGGAATGCGACATCGTGGGCGGCGGCGGCACCGGCAGCTACTACTTCGAGGGCAACTCCGGGGTCTTCAACGAATTGCAGTGCGGCTCCTATGCCTTCATGGACGCCGACTACGGGCGCATCCAGGACAAGGACGGCAAGCGCATCGACCAGGGCGAGTGGGAGAACTCCCTGTTCATCCTCACCTCGGTGATGAGTCACGCCAAGGCCGACACGGCCGTGTGCGACGCCGGCCTGAAGGCCCAGAGCGTGGACAGTGGCCTGCCCACCGTGTTCGGCCGCGACGACGTGGAATACATCAAGTGCTCGGACGAGCACGGCGTGATCGCCGATCCGGAAGGCGTGCTCAAGGCCAACGACAAGCTGCGGCTGGTGCCGGGCCACTGCGACCCGACCTGCAACGTGCATGACTGGTACGTGGGTGTGCGCAACGGCAAGGTGGAACAGATCTGGCCGGTCTCGGCTCGGGGGCTGGCTTACTAGGGAGAAAACAGCATGCTCATCGTTAACGAACAAGCCTGCCAGGAAGTGGTCGGCCGCGACCATGCCTTCGAGGCCGTGGAAAAGATCTTTGCAGCTATGGCTCGGGGAGATGCCTACAACTTTCCGGTGATCCGCGAGGCGATCGGGCATGCCGACGCCGTCTATGGCTTCAAGTCCGGATTCGACCGGGCCGGACTGGTCCTGGGCGTGAAATCCGGGGGCTACTGGCCGGGGAACGTGGAGAAGGGGCTGACCAACCACCAGTCCACCGTGTGCCTGTTCGATCCGGACACGGGCCGTCTGGCGGCGCTGGTCGGCGGCAACTACCTGACCGCCATTCGTACCGCGGCCTCCAGTGCCGTCTCCATCGCCCACCTGGCCCGCAAGGACGCCAAAGTATTGGGCATGGTCGGCGCCGGCCACCAGGCGGGGTTCCAGCTCCGCGCGGCGGCCGAACAGCGCGACTTCGAGCGGGTGGTGGCCTGGAACCATCACCCGGAGATGCTGCCGAAGCTGGAACAGGCGGCTCGGGAAATCGGTCTGCCCTTCGAGGCCCTTGAGCGAGAGGAGCTCTGCGCCCGGGCGGACGTGATCATAACCATCACTTCCTCCTTCGAGCCGCTGCTGGAGCGCAACTGGATCGAGCCCGGAACTCATATCGCATGCATGGGAACGGACACCAAGGGCAAGCAAGAGGTCGCCGCAGACCTGGTCGCCAACGCCACCTTGTTCACCGACGAGATCGCCCAGTCAGTCAGCATCGGCGAGACCCAGCACGCCATAGCGGCGGGCAGCATCACGGGGGCCGACATCACCTCCATCGGCGACGTCATCAACGGTACCCATCCGGGGCGTAGCTCCGAGGGCGAGATCACCCTGTTCGACGGAACGGGCGTCGGCCTTCAGGACCTTGCCGTCGCCTCCGTCGCGGCGAAACTCGCCGAAGCACAGGGTAAGGCGCAGATTGTCGAGTTGTAGGCTGCAACAAAGTTTATTACAGCCACCATTCTTGCAGCATCGATGGCCGCTTTGGCAGAGGCGGGTACCGACCAGCCTGGGCGGCACTATTATGAACTGGAGACCCGCTGGGTCCAGGATAAAAAGTCTAATTGCGCACGCGAAGTGGGAGTAGTCGAGGATATCCTCGATCAACGGGACCAAGGGGCCTCGTTTATGATTCTAGGGTAACTCATATCAGTCTCCTCACCGCCATACTCGTTGAGTAATCAGGTAAATCCAGGCGACAACTATCCTGACAGAGAGGGGCGCTGTGTTAAGGCGGCGTTTCTCAGTGGTTGTGAATTCCACCCGGTCGATTAGCGGCTATGTACGCTGTGAGCGATATCTTATTATTTACCAATTAATTTTAAAAAGTGATCGTTGTCATTGTTGGTGTTCTATCCGCCCTCTACCATCTTTACCTAATACAAGTTATCCACCTCCAGAGGGGCAATAATTATGAAAAGACGTGATTTTATTCGTGGCGGCATCAAGGGCACCACAGCGTACACTTTGCTCGCCACAACCTTGCTTGGCTCCCATCAGGTAATGGCCCGTGGGAGATTCGGATCCACTTCTAGTACTCCAACCACCGAGGAAGAACAGGAACACCTGGCATTCATGCGCGAGGAGGAGAAACTGGCCCGTGACGTTTACCTGAAAATGCACGACACCTGGGGCATGGCTGTCTTTTACAACATAGCCCAGTCTGAACAGGTACACACCGATGCGGTAAAGGCAAAGATCGAGAAGTATGGGTTGGTAGACCCCGTTATTGACGACACTGTCGGCGTCTTCCAGAATCACGACCTGGCCGTGCTCTACGACGCATTGATACAGCAGGGCAGTGTTTCTGCAATTGATGCACTATGGGTTGGCGGTGCTATCGAGGAGATTGACATTATCGACCTGCAGAATGCCATCGACGATGCTGAGCATGATGATATTGCCAGGGTCTACCAGAATCTGCAGATGGGTTCTCACAATCACCTGCGAGCATTCGTTGCCCAGCTCGAGCAGAACGGCATTGAATACAAGGCGCAGTACCTGACCCCTGAGGCCGTTGATGCGATCCTCAATACCTCCAGCGGCATTAGCGGAGGCGGTAGGCGCGGTCGCCGTTAAACCCCTTTGTTTGACTGACCGGGACAGGGAATGTCCCGGTATCATTTATTATTCGTATCTATTTCTATCTCCATTCCTCATTAGCACATACCGGCGATTGTTTGTGCCCCATCTGCACAGGGAGGCCCTGCAATAGATGCCCAACTGCTGTCCATGGCTGACTCTCTTCCTGGCTGTTCATATCCCATGCATCCCGCTGTACTCTTGATTGACTATAACCATTCTTTTACTCTATGTTTATGGGCTCCATAAGATGTCGTAAGTAGTCACAATATGAAAACAGCTGATTCCCTGTGTGCGGATGTCACCTGGGTCGGGCGCGCAGATTGCCGTCACTGCCGGGTGAGGAGCATGATGCTGTTTGCCGATCTGGACGCAACTTACCTGGATAATCTGCTTGCCCCCATCGACAATATGGTGTTTGAGACAGGGGCGGTGATCTACTCTGAAGGGGATGGCCACTCCTATATTTACTCGGTAAGATCAGGCAGGGCGAAACAGGTCGGCTACAGCAAATCGGGGCAGGAACGCATTGTCCGCCTGAATGGCGTGGGTGATGCAATCGGACTGGAAGCATGGGTGGATAAGCCTTATCAACATACGGCAATCGCACTGCAGAAGATGGATGTCTGTCGCATACCGGTTAATGTGTTAAAGCGCATCAACAACGAGGTTCCACTACTCTCCAGGCAACTCTTCTCCCGCTGGGAGGCAGCACTTGAGCAGGCCGATTTCTGGATCACGAGCCTCTCCACCGGACCGACACGAAAGCGCGTCATCCGCCTGATCCATTTTCTCGTCGACAGGGATAATGTACCCAACGCCATCGTCAGGCTTCTGAAAGCAGAAGACATGGCCGCCATGCTGGGGACCTCTAAAGAGACCGTCAGCCGCATCATGTCGGAACTGAAAAATATTGGCGTCCTAAGACGTATCGCGCCCAGGACCTATATCTGTGACATGGCAGCCCTCGATAGCTACGAATATCAATGAGACTGGATATGTATCTGGAACCAGGTGCGTCTTTATCTTATGGATATTGAACTACTGTAGTTTTCAATATTAGGATGATAATCCCTTTGCTGAAACCGAGATGCGTTTTCTGTCTGTTCCCAAGCGTGAATACGGCTCCTGAAGGAGCCGTATTATTTTGTGTTGTGAATGTCTAATTTTAGCCGGCTGAAGAAGCTCTGGTTGCAAGGTATGAATGTCCGGTTATGCTGCAGGCAACCGGCGTCGCTGGTGGCAACGTTTCCTCAACCGATGACAGTTGTAACTCCATATATATAGACAATTAACATTGTTTTACTTGCTGTATATCATATTTATCTAATACACTCTCCTGTCATGCGTCGGCCGGATTGCCCAGTTTGAATTGCACAGATATCACAATAATCCCAATGGAGTAACGACCATGAAAAAAGTAGCAAGCGTAATGATTTCGACTGTACTGCTCGCCATGAGTGGTTCTGTAATAGCGGGTGATGTGGATGCCGGCAAGGCCAAGGCTGTCAGCTGTGCCGGTTGTCACGGCGCAAACGGTATCAGCAGTAATCCGCTGTGGCCGAACCTTGCGGGTCAGAAGGACGGTTACCTGGCCAAGCAAATGAAGGCCTTCCGTGACGGTACACGTAATGACCCGATGATGAGCCCGATGGCCATGCCGCTGAGCGATGCCGATATCGACAACATCGCCTTCATCGACAACAAAGGTAGTAGGCGCTGGTTTTACATGAAAACTATGAATATCGTAGCCCTCATAAGGTAAGGAGGTAATCAGTGCTTCATCGAGTTTGCAGGGGTAGCCTGCTCGTTGCAGCATTTCTACATATTGAGCACCAAACGCAGACAGGAACAACGTGTT
>Ga0209165_10000401_pt1 | contig 14962 bp, 18 predicted proteins | sample tdAd001_FD_187122 | JGI IMG/M metagenome (GOLD analysis project Ga0209165, IMG submission 187122) | Marine sediment microbial communities from the Atlantic coast under amendment with organic carbon and nitrate - tdAd00.1 (SPAdes)... | ecosystem: Environmental > Aquatic > Marine > Coastal >... | reverse complement strand
TAGTTTTTTGCAGTTAAAATTAAAACTTCCCAAGGAAATTCTATTTTTTTATTTTTTAAAGTATATGGTTTTACATTTTCTTTAACTGTATCTTTCAATTCTTTTCTTTTTATTCCATCAAGAGTATCTAATTTTTCTTTTAATGGCTTTGCAACATATCTAAGATAATTTCTCCAATAATCCTCAAATGTACCTGGATTGAATTTGAATACAAAATTTTTTACCATAATCTTAGAAAAACCAGCCTTTCTAACCTCTTTTTTAAGAGATGTTTTTGTTCCAAACCTATCTAAATCAGGAGATCCTGGTGGAACATAATCTGGAATAAATTTAGTGACTGCATCAAAAATACTATTAAAAAAAGGAACTTTTTCTGCTGCTCCATGTACAGTTATGCCTAGTTTGCCCTTTTTTTTGAGATTTTTTTTAATATTTTTTAATGCTTTTTGAGCATTTGGAAAAAAGAACAATGCATACTGACATGTTATAATGTCAAATTGTTTAGAAAAGCTAAAATTCTCAGCATCCATATTTACAAAATCTAAATTAGTTTGAACTCCAACCCATTTTTTTGCAGTCTTTATTGCGGTAATTGAAGTATCTCCACCCACAACATGCCCCATTCTACCTACTTTTTGCTTAATTTTTTTTGTAACTACTCCTGTGCCACAAGCAAGGTCAAACACATTATCTCCTTTATTGACATCTAAACATTGAATCAATTTTGAAGTACTTTGAAATGGCCCTTGGTTAATACTTGCCCATCTTTTATGATATCGAGGAGCTACCTCATTCCAAATTGTAATATTTCGTTTTTTGTATTCAGTATGGTTAAATTTCATTTTTAGTTTTTTGTAAATTTTGATCTATTTTATGTAATCTCTTTGATATTAGATGAAAAGGACCTACCAGTCTCATGAAAATACCTATGTTCAATTTCTTTTAGTTTCTCTTTTAGTTTTTTATTTTTAGTTTTTGTGTATTTGTTTGTAATCTCTTTATGTTCAGATACAAGTTTTCGGAGCTCTGAGTTTTTCATTTCAATTTATTCTCAATCTCTTTTTTGATAAATTTTACAATTTTTTGTTTCTTTTTCCATCCTGATGATCTTACTTTTTCTGAATCAACAATAAAGACTTCATTATTTTCAGGATTTTTTTTATATCTAGTTGAGCCAATATCATTTGCAATAATCATATCTGCCTTTGAATCTTGTAATTTCTGCTTGGCTACTTTTATCAAATCATTTTTTGAGAGATTTACTTCTGCCTTGAAACCAACTAAAACTACATTTTTTTGGTATTTTTTTATTTGATCAATAATTTTTGGTATCTTTTTGAGGCTAATTTTGATCCTTTCTGAGTCACTTTTTATCTTTTTTTTACTTGGATTTTCTGGAGTATAATCTGCCGTGGCAGCAGCCATTATCACCACATCAAACTTTTTTTTCATTTCTTGTTTTACCACATCAAACATTTCTTTACTTGTCAAAACCTTGATTACCTTAGCTCCTTTGGGTGGTTTCTCAATTCCTGGACCATAAACTAAAGTTACTTTGGATCCGGCAGAAATTAGTTCAGAAGCTAATAAAACTCCAGTTTTCCCTGAACTTTGATTTGTAATCACTCGTACCGGATCAATATACTCGATTGTAGGTCCTGCAGTCATCAATATTTTTTTATCTTTTAAAATTGATGAAAGTCCATATTTTTTTAGAATATGATCCAAAACATCTTCAGGTTCTGGAGCTTTTGCTTTCCCTTCAATCATTTGAGGCTTTTGAAAATCAATTTTATTTTTCAAAAACTCAATGTTTTTCTTTACTGCTACATTATCATACATTGATGCATGCATTGCAAGACACAGCAAAATTGGAATTTTGGATCCAAATCCTACTGTAAGAACTGTAGAAACAGGAGTATCATCAATTCCATTTGCCAATTTACCAAGTGTATTTGCAGTTGCCGGATAAACAACAATCAAATCAGCTTGATTATAATCAGCCAATCTAATGTGCTCAAGTTCTCCCGTAAGTTTTGTAATCACTTCATTTCCAGTAGCCCATTTGAAATAATCTGGTTGGACCAGTTTAGTCACAGCACTACTTGTCACACATGTAACATTTGCCCCATGTCGCATTAACAATCTTGCCAATTCTATTGCTTTGTATGCTGCAACACTACCAGCTACACAAAGCACAATTTTTTTACCAGATAATTCAACCCCTGATGAATTTACAATATCTAAGGATGGGTGATCCTTTTTCCAGCTAATTTTCTTTTTATCTACCAATTTCTTCTCGTAATTTTTTCAATTCATCCTCATCCATCGAAAACCAGTTTTCTTGGGAAGGAAACACGCCTAATTCAATGTCGCTCTTGTAATTTTCCACTGCTTTTACAATGTCCTCAGATAAATTCAGGTACCTTTTTACAAATTTTGGTTTTATTTTATCGTACATTCCAAGTAAATCTTGAACTACAAGGACTTGTCCATTACATCCAACTCCAGATCCGATTCCAATGGTTGGAACACTAATGGTTTCAGAAATTATCTCAGCTACCTCATGACTTACCATTTCTAATGCAATACTAAAAACTCCAGCTTCTTCAAGCTCTTTTGCATCATCAATTAATTTCAATGCAGTATTTTTTGTTTTTCCCTGAACTTTGTACCCTTGAGACAAAATTGTTGTTTGAGGTTGTAAACCAATATGACCCATAACTGGAATTCCAACATCAACAATGGCACTGATTGTTTCAGCCATAGGAGCACCACCTTCCAGTTTTACCGCATCAGCTCCAGCTTTAATTAATCTACCAGAATTTTTTATAGCATCATCTATGCTTGCTTGATATGACATAAAGGGTAAATCAGATACAAGTAATGAATTTTCTCTTGCCCTACTTACAGCTTCTGTAAACATGCACATTTGATCCATTGTTACTGGAATAGTATTTTCATATCCGAGCATCACCATTCCTGCGCTATCACCTACAAGAAGTACATCTATTCCAGCTTTGTCACATAATGAAGCCAAAGTATAATCATAACTTGTAATTACAGATATTTTCTTTTCATCTTTTTTCATATTGATTATATCTTGAACTGATTTATGCAATACGAGACCTCTTTGTTAAATTATTTTTAATTTCGTTAATATTATCTGAAAGATTTTTTTTATTATTAAAATTCTTTAAGATAGTTTCTAGGGTTTTTTTATTTTTTTTGGATAATATTTCACAATTTTTTATTAACAATTCCATGGCTCGAGTTACATTATCAACAATCGTAATATTAGCAGTTTGTGAAGTTCTTGAAAGTGGATTCAGATCAAAAGTAATAACAATTTTTCCAGCTTTTCTTAGAGCCATGGTTCTATCACCATCTTCAAGAGGAACAATTACCACATCTGCTGCAAATATCCCATTTTTATCAACAATTCTTCTTGCAGAATCAATACCTGAAAGAGTGGCTCTTGAAGTAGGATTTTTGCCTAAAATTCTCTTTGCTCCATTTTTTTCAAGTTCCTTGAATATGGTGTTCTTTCGTTTTTCATTTGAATAAAAGAGATTTACTTCGATTTTTGAGCCTGTTTGCTTGGAAAGTCTTACTATCTCCTTTGGGCACAATGCAGCGATATTTCCGTTTACTGAAATCACAGGTAATTTAGCCAACAAAATTTGTGCTGCTGCGACTCTGATTGCTGTTTTTGCTGATTTTCCTGTTTTTTCTCCTAGTAAATAATCAAAAGCTTCTCCTCTCCCTTGGGCTAGGAGACCTTCTTTTGCCACCAATCCACTATCAAAACCAGATACTAGCTTTTCACGAATTAACAATGATTTTGCTCTAGGATGAGATTTTGGAATTAAAGACATTAAGATTCATTTAATTTTTAAGAACTCTTGCACCTTGAACATCTAATTGCGATGTGATTATTTTCCCTTCAGAATATTTCTTGACAATCTCTAAAACTTTAACTTCTAATTCTTTTGGTACCATAGAAAATACAGTTTCCCCAAAAAGTGCAACTCCACTTTTAATTCCATTATGTGCTAATTCTTCAATTAGTTTTTCCATCCTTGGAGTCATTACATCGACATATCTTGCAAATTCCAAAGACATATCTTGAAATTTATCATAATTTTTTGATTCAAGTAATTTGTTAACCATTTTACCTCCAAGACCATTAATTTTAGAAAGTTGTTCTTGGATGAATTTGTTTGTAGATATAGGTGAAAAACATATCATTATAACTGAAATATCTTTGGTATCAATTTTTTCAACTTGGCCAATGCCAGGAGCTCCTGGTTTTACTCTTATTTCAAAACCTCCATGATATGATGCTAAAACATCACCTAATCCTGTTTTACAATCTACTTCAGCATTATGCGCAATTTTACCAATTTCAAATTTATTTAATTTTGTTTCAAGTACTTGATCTAAAGCATATGATAGAGATAAAGCAACAGCACCACTAGATCCTAAACCATATCCAACAGGAATTGAAATTTGATGTTCAATATCAAAGAAAATATTTTCAAAATTTCCTAATTTCAAAAATTCGTTTAATACAAATTCAGAAACATCTGTTTTATCAGATTGAAATCCCTTTGTAGATATTTTGTATTTTGAATTTTGATTAGTTATAGATGAAATAATTACTTTAGTGGTAACGCCTTCTTTGATTGAAAATCCTGCCCCCATTGAACCCAATTTTTCTGGAATGCCTTGGTTTTCCTCAACAAATGCTTTAAAGAATCCAGTTACATGTGCAGGACAAAATGCTACCGCCTCCATTGATCTAAATTTAAACTGTACATAAAATATAAGAATATGGCTTAAATTAATTATATTAGTATAAATTGACTAAATTTGTTCGACGGCTACAAAAAATTGGAAGTAGTATTCTAGTTTCTCTTCCAAAAGAATGGGTTGATGCTAATAATCTAGATAAAAGCAGTCAGGTGGAAATAGAAACTGGACAAGACAGTCTCTCCATTTCTGCAAATAAAGAAACCCGGCCAACAAAAGAACTTGAAATTTCATACCCATTATCTAAGGAAGAAAACATTGTTGCCAACATCACAGGAGCTTATCTTTTAGGGTATGATATAATACAAATAAATTCAAAATCAATTATTCCAGGAGAAGACCGAGAAAAAATTAGAAATTCCATGAGAGGATTAGTTGGTATGGAAATCATCGAAGAAGATGCATCAAAAATTAACATGCAATTTCTTTTAGATACTGCTACATTAAATCCAGAAAAAATTCTCAAAAGAATGAGTTCTATTGCACTTGGAATGTATGATGATGTATCAAATGGTTTAATTTCTGATGACAAATCAAATTTACAAACATTATCAAAAAGAGATGTTGAAGTTAATCGTCAATATTTCCTTCTAGTACGTTTGATCAGAAGTACACTTGTTGATAAAAGATTAGCAAATATTTTCAATCTTGAAAATATAGATATTTTAGATTATAGAGTTGCTGCAAATCTTTTAGAAAATGCAGGAGATACTATAGTAGAACTTGCAGATTTTGTTTATGATTCTTCTTTATCCAAAGAACTTTTAAAAAAAATATTTTTAACTGTTCAAAATTTTAGTAGTTTAGCAGAAAAATCTATTGATGCCTTTACAAAACCTGATAGAAAATTAGCAATAGAAGCAACAGCATCTCACAAAGATTTTCAAGATCAACTTTCTAAACTTAGAATTTCAATAGGAAACAAAAAACAAATTCCAATTGATTTTCTTGACCTTGTGTATATGTTTGAAAGAATTGCTAAATCATGGGCTGATGTTGTAGATCTTATCAAGCCTATTTACAATAAATAACTAAAATAATTTTTTCTTGGCCGCATAAGTTAGAACAGCACAGATAGTTTTGGAGTCTTGAATTTTTCCAGTCTTAATCATCCTCAGTAATTTCTTCAAATCTATTTTCTCTACTGATAAGATCTCATCATCATCTAGGCTCAAATCAGAGATTTTTTTTAGTCCTGAGGCTAAAAAACAATGAATGACTTCTGTATTGTAGCCAATAGAGGGATAATAGGTAATCAAAGAAGACATTTTTTTTGCTCTATAGCCTGTCTCTTCTTCTAATTCTCTAAATGCACATTTTAGGGGATCTTCACCTCTTTCTAGAGTTCCTGCTGGTATTTCCAAAACATATCCATGGGGAAAGCGATGTTGTTTAACCAGAATTACCTTGTTATCCTCATCAAAAGCTAACATTGCAGCTGCACCTCTATGCTCAATCATTTCTCGCTTTACTTTTCTTCCTTCAATTTTTCCATCATAAACACTAAGACCTAAAATTTTGCCTTCATAGATCTTTTTCTTTTTCATACAAAACTAAAATTGTGATAATATTTAATTTGTTTGATATAAAAGATGTAGGGTTGGCGAATTTTTTGATTCAGCTATTGCTGATTCTAGCCATTCATTAAGAAAAATTATTTTTTTAGGAATAAACAAATCAGCTGATTTTACATTATCTATACTTCTTACCTTTTGAGTTAACTCATCCATTTCGTAAATATCTTTACTGTACATAAATAATACAATTTGATTTTTTGCAATAAATGGAATTTGTAAAAATGAATCTGAAAACTCTTTTTCCATTTTTTTCAAGGTTTTCTTAAGGTCTCCTTCAATCCAAGTAAGTATGGCATGTGGAATAAATCCCTTAATTTTTGTAGGATCATAAGTTAAAGTAAACTGAATTCCTTCATTTTCATTAAATTTTTCTATACATCTTGTAACAGTTTTAGTTGAAAATTTTGTCTTTTTGGATAGACTTTCAATTTTTTGTTGAGGGTCTTTCATTAATTGCTCTAAAATCTCCAGATCAGTTTTAGTTAAATTAGAATTGAATCCAGGATTTTCAGCTTCGAAAATTGATAATACTCTTACATCTTTCATTAAATTATTTGCAAGTTCTATTTTTTCTTCTAGATTTCCCTTTGCAACAATTCCACAAACAGTTACACCACCTACACATGGAACAATAAAAAATGGTTTACCTACCAAGCTAATTTGCTCTAAAATTTCTTCAGTGTTTTGACCTGATACAACAATGTACAAAACACCTAACCCTAAGACGGGAGGATCAACCTTAATTGAAAAATTATCAATAATTTGTGTATCTACCATTTTCCGAATTCGTGCTCTAACTGAACCTCCAGAAATTCCTAATTCTTTACCAATTTGTCTATCTGATTCTCTACAATTATTCAATAATCTACTTAGAATTTTTATATCTAAATTGTCCAATTTAGCACCTTTCTCATCAATATATGATAAAGATATACCTAATTCCATATAAAAATGTCTATTATATTGGCACTAGACAACAAATACATTAAATATCAGACATAAAGTAGAATATTAATGGAATACAGATTACGTTTGGCTAAAAGAATGCTCTTTAACAAAAAGGGCAGTCTAATTGGTGCCGTTTTAGCTGTGACGATTGGAATTTTAGTAATTCATGTTAATTTTGTAATTTTTCAGGGTTTGTTTGATGCTATTGTTCGTGACATTAGCAATTATCGAAATGGAGATATTCTTGTAACAGATGAAGCCGACTATATCGATAAATCTGATTTAGCTTTGGTAAATTGGTTTGAGCGAATTCCATTTGTTCAAGGAGCAACACCGAGGTTATCTTCTTCGGCTGAAATTAACATGACAAAAAATGGAAAACTGATTGAGGAAACTAGAGTTCCTGTTCTTGGAGTTGATCCATTACGAGATGTTAAAGCATCTACTGCCCATGAAACTGTTGCTGAAGGAACATATGTTCTTAATCGAAATTCTGTAGTTTTAGGAAATAATGTTGCAACAGATCTTGATAATGCACAAGTTGGTGATAGTTTAAAGATGCTAATTGTTGACAGAAAAGGTGAGGATCAAATTAGAAGATTCACTGTTTCTGGAATTGTAAAATCTCCTGGCGGTCAGGGGTTGGATTACAGTGTGGTAATGCATATTGATACTTTACGTGATATGATGGGTAGATCAGGAGAAACTGGTTCCTTTATGGTAAAGCTAAATGATCCCACTAAAGCCTTTGAAGTTAAAGAATTCTTTTTAGCTGCATACCCAAATGATGATTTTATTGCTGAAACAATAGAAGAATCAGCAGAAGAACAATTAGCCGGATTTAGATCTGGAATCGCTATGATTAATTTGATTGGATACTTTGGTATGATGTCCTCAGCATTTGCAATAGTTACTATTCAAATGATGCTTGTAAATGGAAAAACAAGAGAAATTGGAGTTATGAGATCAATTGGTGCAAAACGCAAGGATATTCTAATCATTTTTATTTTCCAAGGGATGATTATTGGCGCAATCGGTGCTGGGGTAGGTACAGCTGCTGGTTTAGGATATACAATTTATGCCAAAGAGACAAAGATGTCATTCATGAACAGCATTCCTTTAGAAGTAAATTACAACTGGGAGAAAATAATTCAAACTGCTTTGTTGTCATTTTCATTAGCAATTATTGCATCTTTGTATCCATCGTACAGAGCAACAAAACTTTTACCAGTGGAGGCGATGCGAACTGTCTAAAGTACTTGAAGTAAGTGATTTGTCTAAAATTTACGGGTTCGGTGAAAATCAAGTGAAGGCATTGGATCATGCTTCATTTTCTATTGAAAAAGGAGAATTTGTATTAATTGTTGGAAGTTCAGGATCAGGTAAATCTACACTTCTCAACATGATTGGGCTTTTAGATCGTCCAACAAACGGCAAAGTCTTCATAGATGGAGTTGATACCACCAAACTTACCGAGAACAAAATATCATCTTTTAGAAACAAGAAATTAGGTTTTATTTTTCAATTTTCAAATTTACTTACTGATCTTACTGTTTTAGAGAATGTTTTACTACCAAGACAAATTGGAGGTACAAATGAATCTGCTGAAAAAGATGCTAGAGACCTTCTAAAAACAGTAGGATTAGAACCTCAAATGAATAAGAGAGCAAATAAAATTTCTGGCGGACAAGCTCAAAGAGTAGCAATAGCTAGAGGATTAATTAATAATCCATCAATTGTTTTAGCAGATGAGCCTACAGGGAATTTAGATTCAGTTACTTCTGATAATGTTGTTCAACTAATGAAATCAATGGCAAAAAAACTCAATCAAACCTTCATTATTGTAACACACGAACCAGAACATTTTGGCAATGTAGATAAAATAATAACAATTAAAGATGGTAAAGCCTTTGAAGGTAGCGAACAAACTAAAAAACTGGAGGTAATAGTATGATTAATTCAAAAATAATATTTTCAATAACGGTTCTGCTGATAACTCCCTTTGTAGTGGAGAATTCCTTTGCGCAAATTAGTTCTGGAGGATTTGGAAATTCGCCATTTGAACGAGACTTTGGGGACGTAAAATTTCTTGATGCATATTTTGGAACTTTAAATCAAAAAATTGAAGTTGAACCAGGTGATTCGAATGCACCATTTACAGTTGTATTTGCAAATGTAGGAACACAAGATATCACAGGAATTAGAGGCCAATTATCATTACCATATGGTTTGTCAGGCTCCGATGGTCCAGGGTCAGTAATTCTTGCTGATAGTGATTCTAATTCTCTTGCAGGTGATAATTTCCACTTGACATTTTTTGTAAATCTTGACGAAAACTCCCAAATTCAACAATATCCTGCTACAGTCAAGGTTGATTATTCAAGATTAAGAGAGTCTGGTGTTAGAACATCATTTTCTGATTTTACTTTTAAAGTTACAGGAGATAGTTTGATCAATGTCAAGGCATTAGATCCATTCCTAACATCTCTAAAAACAAACAATGTGATTATTGAGATTTCAAATGACGGTTCAGCACCAATTTCTAGTGTAGATATTGTTTCAGGTAACACTCAAACAGAAATGGCATCAACTGCCTCTTCAACTACCAATATGGAAAATGTTGTTATCTTAGAATCTAATTGGGATGTTGGAAATATTGAGCCAAGCTCCTCAAGACAACTTACTGCAACTGTCTATGTACCTGAAAGTCTAAAGGGAGACACTTTACGAGTTCCATTATCAATTTCCTACTATAATGCACATGGGGATTCTCATACTGTCGACAAAATTGTTGATTTTTACATTAAAGGACTCATAGATCTTTCAGTCTATGGAATACGTGTAATCGAATTATCAGATACTCAAATGGTAGTTGGGGAGATAATTAATGAAGGAAACGAAGACGCATTATTTGGTTTCGTTTCTCTTGAACCACTTGGAGACTCAAACATAAAAGAACAAACACAATATATCGATGAAATAGAAATAGATGCTCCAGTTCCCTTTAACATTCCAATAGAGTTTGACGGTGAACCAAATTATGGCGAACATGAAATAAAAATCACTGTAAGATACAAGGATAATGTGAGAGATGAAATTTTCCTGCCATATGAAACTACAATCTTTGTAGAAGAGCCCTCAAATGAGAATGAAACTGAAGATAACACAATCATGATAATTATTCCAATTGTAATTGTTATTGCAGTGGCAATTTTCATAATGCGCAGGCGTAAAAAAGAAGAAATTCAGAATAGTTAAATGAAATTTTAAATTACAAACAAAAAAAATCCATTTAGATTTACTATGAAACCAAATATCATCATTATTGCAGCTTTAGTTATTGGAATTTCTGTAATTTCAATTGGGTTTCTTTTAAACGAAGAAACTGAAACATCTGAAAACAATTTGACTCCTTATGAAAAATTAGAAAAATACAAAAAAGATTTAGAAAAAATTAATCAACATAATCTACAAATATTAAATGATCTAGAAAAGAAAATTACAGAATCTGATGATGTTCATTTAGAGCAGATTAAAAAAGAAATTGAAGTTTTAAAACAAGTCATTAATGATAACAAGGCTGAACTTGAACAAGTAATAAAAAAATTATCAGAAATGCAAGATGAAAAATAAAAATTCTTTATAGTATGAAATTTTCTAAATTCATATACATATCAATAAATCCAAATTTATGGAATTACATCAAAAACTAACAATTTTAGGCGTAATTCTATTAATTGCAACCTTTATCATTCACACTTATCATGAACAGGACCATCCTGGAACTGGATTTAATTATGCATTTGTGACTGGAATTGCAATGCTTGTAGTTTTTTCGATTAGCTTTCTTCTATTTAATAAAGATAAACTCATAGACGGCAAAAAATAATTTTCTGTTTATTATTACAAACAAAATAAAAATTAATTCATAAAAATTTCCAAAGTAAATTATTCAAAACAAAATTTAATTTTCAATATCCTTCTAGCATCTTTATGGATTTGTTTGGGCATTTTTCTTATAGACGTACACAACTCTAACGTCTTCTTCTAGTTTTACTGGATTTCCATCAGTTTTTTTATCAAGTAAATATTCTTCTACTTTTTTAGCAATTTCATCTGTGTCTGCTCCAAATGAAATCCAAATTCCATTTTCTTCAACTCGATGTAATTTGAATAACTCCTCATCAAGATCCTTTGCTATTCCAACATACCAATCTGAATAATCTCCATCAAACTTACTCATGTAAGTTTCAATTCTTTTTATGACTGTTTTATAATCCATAATATGATAATCCATAATTCAATATGTCTACAAAAATTATATGTTTAAAAGTTACGCGGCATTAATTTGATTTACCAATGAATTAGTGAGAGAATTTATTTTCTTTCTTTTGTTTTCTTAATCAGCGAAAAAATAATCAAACCAATTCCAGAAAACAAGAATGTTATTCCTATTGAAAATTCTATCTTTAGTCTTTGATGAATATTCTTTTTGTCCTCGTCAAGTAAAAGATATGAATCAAATTCAAAATTATCAAAATATTTAATCTGAGGGTAATCATAAATTACGATAAATATTCCTATCATGAAAATCACTATTCCCATAAAAAAATAACTTACATTCTTTATCTCCAATTTCATTTGCCTTATTCAAGCTGTGGCTAATCTCTATAACTAAGATTATAAGCAATTAGTGGATCTTGCGATCATGCCTGGGGATGAGATTGTTGTCCCAAAGGAATTACGAGAATTCATGCTAGAAGGAGCAGAAGAGACATTCCTTGGACAAAAAAATGGTGCCAAAAAACAATATCGATATGGTAACTTACACATTAGAGAATATGATGATAAATTTTTAATTCATACTGATAAGATTGATCCTCGAAAAGATCCATTAGGACATCTATTTTATGATGCGCCAGAGGTTTTAGCTGGATTGGCATGTGCAGTTTTTGGAGGATTACAGGCTAAAAAATCATTAATCAATAATAAATCCAAAAAATCAAAAGTTTCAACTGGGTTAATGTCTTCTATAATTACAGGATATCTTGGATATATCGCAACAAAGAAAATTAAAAATTATTTGGAGTAATTTTCATGGCAACCAAGCGAACCATTAAAGTTCTAATCAAACTTCTTCCATCAATTCTAGCATTACGTAAAGATAGAAGGACATGGGTTAAACAAGAAGGAAAAGATATTGATACAGAACGATATCGCAAAAATGCTCGTAAAGTTTTAAACACTTTCATCACTTTAGGTCCAGTTTACATAAAACTTGGACAGTGGCTTTCATCAAGGGCTGATATTTTACCTCAACCCTATTTAGAAGAATTAGCTAAATTACAAGACAAAGTACCATCAGCTCCATTTGAACAAGTAAAACCAATAATTGAAAATGATCTTGGACCAATTAATGAAAAATTTGATAAAATAGACCCTAATCCACTCTCTGGTGCATCTTTAGGTCAAGTTTATCGGGGATCTATATCTGGTCAGCAAATTGTTGTTAAAGTAAAAAGACCTGGAATAGAAAAAGTAGTTTCAGAAGACCTTGAAGTTTTAAAAAAAATTCTTCCACTCGCTTTAAGATTCGTGGACCCAAATTTGCGTTTTTCAGCAAAAGCAATGCTTTCTCAATTTATTGAAACAATTCATGAAGAGATGGATTATACAAATGAATCATCAAATCTAAAACAAATTAAACATGACATGAAAAAAAGCAACAAAGTAGTTGTCCCTTCAGTATATGATGATTATTCCTCAAAAAATGTATTAACTATGGAATATCTTCCAGGAATCAAAGTTACCAATGTTGAGGCCCTAGATGAAAAAGGAATCGACAGAAAACAACTAGTAATTGATGTTCATAAGGTATTTTTCACAATGTTATTACGCCATTCCTTATTTCACGCCGATCCCCATCCAGGAAACATTTCAGTTACTGATGAGGGAAAAATCATCCTATATGACTATGGAATGGTAGGTAAGCTAGATAATGAAACAAGATTACGACTAATTCGACTTTATCTGGCTTTAGTTGAGAAAGATCCTCCACGAACAGTCAATGCAATGGATGACCTTGGAATGCTCACTCCTAATTTTAATCGCTCAGTAATCGAAAAAGGAATAGAGCTTACTGTACGTGCCATGCATGGGAGAAAACCTGATGAAATGGAAGTACAAAGTTTAATGGAACTTGCCAATAAAACAATGAGTAAATTTCCCTTCGTTCTTCCTAAAAATTTAGCTTTGTACATGAGAATGGCATCAATAATTGAAGGAATTTACAAACAACATAAAGTTGATTTTAAATTTGTTAAGGTACTAAGAGAAATTTTAGAAGAAGAAAGTCTAATCAAGGATGCGTATATTGAAGAATTGAAATATTCCTTTCAAAGATTTGCAAAATCCATTGATGCAACTATTTCAATTGCACCAGAACTAAAAAAATTCATTGAGGATAACAGATCTATTCAACTAAATGCAAAACCCAAATCAAACATCCTTCTTTCTGGCAGTATCCTCTCAGCTGCAATCTTTGTGGGATCTGCAGTTTTGTATTCTTCAAATGAATCAATTGGTATTAGTGGAATGATAGGCTCTCTAGTAATTATGGGGATTTTTACTATATTTAGGAAAAAATAATTATTCTATTTTGATATCTTTTCCATGTTTTTGAACAGGAATAGTAATTGATAATACTCCTTGTGAATATTTGGCAGAGCTCACCGTATCTTCATCATCTTTAACATCAACTGGTAATCTTATTTTTTTATCAATAATACTGGGTCTCTGATTACAAATCATATTTTGCTCTTCTTCCTCAGAGGTTTGCTTAGATGCTTGAATAGATAAAATATTCCCATTAAGTGATATCTTAATGTCTTTTTTATCAAATCCAGGAACGTCAATCAATAATGTTAACTTTTCTTCATCCAAGTGGATATCCACAGGAGGTAAAACAAATTCGTAGAATTCTCTTGATTTGTTTCCGATTTCTTTCATCATTTCTTTTGCCATAGACTTAACCAATCCCAATTTGAAATACATGGTAAATTTTTGGTTATAAACCTTGATAGGAATTCTCTGAATTTTTTTAATGAATTGAACTCAAATTACTCAATAATTTTTGTAAAACTAAAAATATTTTTCACAATCAATTAGAATTACCTCTGAAATCTGAAATAATAAAAGTTTCAAATGATTGAAAATTATTTGATTCTAAATATGTAACATCTACTTCTACCAAATACTCTCCACCTGATACTAGATTTTGCAACACAAAGTAATCCCCATCCCAAAAGCCTTTAGCATTTGTTTGTCCTGAAAATTTCGTTAATTCTATACCTTGATTATCTTTCAAAGTTACCTTAATCTCAGCTTGATCTACTGCACCAAGACTTTGATAAAATTGTGGATTTGGATTTATTGCTTTATCAAATACCTTTATCTCAATATTATAGGTGTCATTCCAAAAAGTTTTGATGTCTTGTTGAACCAAAACAATCAATTCTAAAGGTATTAAGTTATCTTCTAAATCAAGAGTAATGTCTTCACTTGGAACCGTTTCTAATCTTATGGGATCTAATTGATTGCTCCCAAGCAAATAACTATTGATT
>Ga0209165_10000400_pt1 | contig 14962 bp, 13 predicted proteins | sample tdAd001_FD_187122 | JGI IMG/M metagenome (GOLD analysis project Ga0209165, IMG submission 187122) | Marine sediment microbial communities from the Atlantic coast under amendment with organic carbon and nitrate - tdAd00.1 (SPAdes)... | ecosystem: Environmental > Aquatic > Marine > Coastal >... | reverse complement strand
CCCCAAAGTGGGCGACCTGATGGACGAGGTCATCCGAACTAGCGATCGCGTTCAGGCGCTGATCGACCTGCTCGCGACGGGCGACCAGGCTGGAGTCGAACGTGTGGCGAAAGAGATCAGCGCGATGGAGGGCAAGGCGGACGACGCCAAGAACGCCGCCCGCTCGAAGATGCCAGTCCGGCTGTTGATGCCGGTCGACCGGCGAGACGTGTTGAAGTTGATCAGCGAGATCGACGCCATCGCGGACTGTGCCGAGGACGTGGGCGTGCTGCTGACGATTCGTCCTTTGACGGTGCCCGAAGATATGAAACCCGTTCTCGCGCTCTTCGTGGAGAGCGCGTTGGAAACGATCCGAGAAGCCGCGAAACTCATCGACTTGATCGACGACCTAGTGGAGTCGGGCTTCGCTGGACCTCCTGCGGAGCGGGTGCTCGAGCAAGCGGCGATCCTCGGGCGTGCCGAGCACGAGGCCGACAAGATCCAAGACCAATGTGCGAGGGTATTGTTCAAGGAGGAGAACAGCATGCCTCCCGCCGCGGTGTTCATGTGGACGAAGGTCCTGAACAAGATTGGCGATATGGCTAATCACGCGGAAAACGTAGGGGATCAGTTCCGGCTCTTCGTAGCCGGCTAGGCCACTTTCCATGGAGCCGACCACGATCGTCTTGGCCGTTGCGGCCGTCGCGGGCCTCTACATGGCCTGGAACATCGGTGCCAACGATGTGGCGAACGCCATGGGCACCTCTGTGGGCTCCGGTGCGCTCACCATCCGGCGGGCGATTATCGTCGCCGCGATCTTCGAGTTCGGTGGCGCGATGCTGGTCGGTGGCACGGTCACCAAGACCATCCGCAAGGGTATCGTCGACATGGACGCCCTTGGCGGAGATCCGATGGTGATTGCGGTCGGGATGACGTGCTGTCTGCTCGCCGCCGCGCTTTGGCTCAACATCGCGACCTATTCGGGGTGGCCGGTCTCGACCACGCACAGCATCGTGGGCTCCGTCGTCGGGTTCGGCTTGATCGCTGGCGGCTTCGACGCGGTGAACTGGGGGGTGATGGGCAAGATCGCAGCTAGCTGGGTGGTCTCCCCGATGCTCGGCGGGTTGTTGGGGTATCTCGGATTCGTATTCATCAAACGGCGCATCCTGAATGTCGACCGGCCACTATTGGCGCTCCGCGGCTGGGGCCCGATCATGGTGTTTCCCATCTTCGCGATCCTCGCGCTCAGCGTGCTGTTCAAAGGGCTCAAGCCGCTCAAGCTCGACTTGGCGCTCGGACCGTCGCTGGGGATCGCCGTGGCGGTAGGCCTCTTGGCCAGCGTCGTCTCAGTGCCCTTGCTCCGCAGAGCCACCCGTATCGCCTCGGAGGACAAAGACGATCACACGTACCGCGCAGAACGCGTTTTCTTGGTTCTGCAGGTGCTCACCGCCTGCTTCGTGGCCTTTGCTCACGGAAGCAACGACGTCGCCAACGCCGTCGGCCCGATGGCCGCCGTCTTTGGAGCCACCTCGGGCGAATTGGGCGCGCAGGTGGCGGTGCCTCACCGCGTGCTTCTAATCGGTGCGGTGGGCATCGTCGTCGGCCTCGCGACCTACGGCTACAAGATCATGGCCACGATCGGAAAGAAGATCACCGAGCTCACCCCGTCGCGGGGCTTCGCCGCGGAGTTCGGGGCAGCGACTACGATCGTCATGGCGAGCAAGCTGGGGCTGCCGGTCAGCACGACCCACACGCTGGTCGGCGCGGTGATCGGCGTTGGGTTCGCGCGTGGGATCGGCGCCATCAACACCAGGGTGGTGAGCGGAATCATCGCCAGCTGGTTCATTACAGTGCCGTTCACCGCGATCCTCGCGGCGGGCCTCTTCCTGATCGGCAGGATCTGGCTGCCCTGAGTGGCCGCGCTGACGACCACGCGCTAAGCACGGCCCATGGCTTTGTCAGTCGGCATCGTCGGCCTGCCCAATGTAGGGAAGTCGACGCTCTTCAACGCCCTCTCCGAGAAGGAAGCGGAGGCGGCGAACTACGCGTTTTGCACCATCGACCCGAATGTCGGCATCGTCCCGGTTCCGGATCCGCGATTCGACAAGTTGGTCGAGCTTCACGGCCCAAAGAAGATCGTCCCAGCGACCGTGGAGTTCGTCGACATCGCCGGCCTCGTGCGCGGTGCTTCCAAGGGCGAAGGCAAAGGCAACGCGTTCTTGAGCAACATTCGCGACGCCGACGCAGTAGCGCACGTGGTCCGATGCTTCGAGGATGAGAACATCCTGCACGTCGATAACCGGGTCGACCCGCTCGCCGACATCGAGACGATTGACACCGAGCTGATTCTCAAGGACCTCGAGACGGTTCAGAAGCGCCTCGACAAGGCGGAGCGTGCCGCCAAAGGGCAAGATGCCCTCGAGAAGAAAGCAGTCGCATTGTGCAAGCGCCTCGAGGCATCCCTCAACGAAGGCAAGCCAGCAGCGGCGGTCGAGCCGAACGACGAGGACGAGGCCTTGGTGCTCCGCGACATGTTCTTGCTGACCAACAAGCCCTCGTTCTTCGTCGTCAACGTGAAGGACGACCAGCTCGCCGACCTCGACAACGATCCACTGGTCGCCCAGGTCATGCAGCTCGGTAAGGAGCGCGGCGTCCCGGTCGTGGCCATCAGCGCCGAGATCGAGGCCGAGATCATGCAGCTCCCCGAAGAGGAGCGGGCCGAATTCATCGAATCGATGGGCCTCGACGAGCCGGGGCTGCACAAAGTGATCCGCACGGGCTACGAGACGTTGGATCTCATCACCTACTTCACGGCAGGCGAGCCCGAGGTTCATGCCTGGACGATCGACCGGGGCACGAAAGCGCCCCAGGCCGCCGGCAAGATCCACTCGGACTTCGAGCGCGGCTTCATCCGCGCCGAGGTCATGAAGTGTGAGGATCTCTTCGAGTTAGGCTCGGAGCAGGCCGTAAAGGCCGCCGGCAAGCTCGGGGTCGAGGGCAAAGAGTACGTCGTGCATGACGGCGACATCATGCACTTCCGCTTCAACGTCTAGCGACGCTCAGTCGTTGTACGCCTTGATGGCCGTGACCGGCCCGCAGTCGATTTCGTACAGGGCCACGCCGTTCTCGTCTTCGCCCATCGGATGGTTCTCGCCGCCGCCCGAGCCCATCTTTAGATTCGAGTCGGTGTAGGCGAGGAAATCGCACATCTCCCCGTACTGCAACCCACGACGCAAGGTTTCATCGGTGTTGTTGAGGAACCCGCACTCCGACCGCAGCCGCGTCGCGCCGTTGTTGTTCATCGGGGGGTCGATGATCGAACCGATCGGTTCGCCGATTCGATTTTCGATCTCGAAAATCGTCTCGCGTCGCCCGTCATCGTGGACGAAGCTCAGATTGAAGGACTTGCCCCATTGGTGGTAGTGCCCCAGCACGTAGTAGACGTTGTAGTCGACCTCGTCCGTCCCAAGGGTCTTCTGAAACGGCTCCGTCAGGTCGCACATCATCGAGGACCGAGACTCCTTCGGAACGCCGTCGACCTGCGGCGGAATTTCGAGCGCCCCAATGGCGAAGCTGAATGGCGTGAGCCGAATCTCGACCTCGTCGGCGGGGACAGTCTCGACGTCCATCGTGATCGAGGTTTCCAGGGGGGCAGCCGAAATATTCAAGAGATGGGTGCTGCCAACGATCACGCTGTGCGCAGGAATCTCCAGCGCCGCACCATCCGGAAACGCCTGTAGCTCTTGCAGGGCCTGGGTGGACTGGGCGAAGAAGACACCACCGGCGGCCGCAGCGATGTACTCGTGGAAGTCCCGGTCGACGCAATCCCAGGTGCCATCGAGCGTGGCGTTCGGGCCTTCGACCTCGTGATTGGGCGGATAGGCCGTCTCCGGTACGAAGAACCAGTTCGAGTGATGCCAGCCACCCTCGTTGGTTTGCCGAACCTTCTTGACGTAAATCGGTTGCTCGTTGCCGAGCGCCCAGCTCTGACAGACATCGGAGCTCTCCTCCCCAACGTCGAGCATCTGAGGCTCGTAGGTGTGGCTGAGGTTGGCGTTGATCTCCTCGGCTCCGCCGCTGCTTTGGCCGCAACCGAGGAGTGAGAGAGTCGAGATGATCGGTAGAGCTAGCAGACGCATGGGCGTGGGGTTCCTTGTTGAATGGGGTTCGGGACCTAGATGGGCCATGCCCGCAAGGAGAATCGCATGGCCCATCAAAGCATTGCAATTGCGGATAGTTAAAGGATGTTGACCTCGATGAGAAGGTATTCGTTCCTGCCGTGATTATCGACGTGCCACAGGAGCGAAGTGCCCACGGGGTAGTCCTTCGGCGCCGTCCAAATCGTGCTTAGGAATTGACTGCCGTCGATCGGATTGATCTCGATGTGCTCGTCGAACGCGAGCTCATCCCCCACCACGAAGCTCATTCGCGCCACCCCCGGCACCGGAGCGGTCAGCGTGGAGTGATAGGTTCGAATCTCGACTTGGTCACCTGCGCGGATCGGGCGCGACGAAGGCTGCTCGAGGGTGAGCCAATTGCAGAGTGAAACCCGATCGTCTGGCATCCTCGTGTACACGGCGAGCACCGTATAGTCGGGCGGGAAGCACTCAGGAACATACGCCACGACGCAGGAGGAATCCTCCTCGAAGGTCACGCACTCGTCGTCCGGCCACGGATACTCGGGGCAGCCCATGGGCGTGGTGTCGCACTCCGCGTCGTTCGGCGGTGCGCCCAGGACCTCGTCCCCGCCTGTGCTCGGCACCCACTGCGTGTTGTCGACGAGCGGGCCAGGATCACTGCCGCCTGCGCCGCCGCCTGCGCCGCCACAGCTCCACACGGCACAAACGCAGAGGGTTAGGGCAACTCGGCTAAGCATTCAGCCTCCGAGGATGCGTTCCTGCCAGGCGCCCGGCTAGCTCTCTCGCGGTACGCTGACCCGAACCAGCACGTCCGGCTTCACCTTCAAGGCCCCTAGCGCCGCCGTGTACGGCTTGATCCCGAAGTCCGGCTGGTGGATCTTCACCTCGGCCACCCATCGGCCGCGATCGGCTCGAACGCTGGTCTGGAGGTTCCGCGACTTGCCGTACATCTGAAGCGTCCCTTCGACTGCAAACCCCTCGCCCCGGTCGACGACGTTGGTCGAGTCGAATCGAATCTCGGGATGCTTGCGCGAGCGCAACACGTCCTTGGTGACGTTGTCGTAGATCTTCTTCTTGTCGCCCTTGCTGAGTGTCGACGGGTCGTCGCGCCCGTCTACCTGTGCACAGACGACCTGGATGCTGCTCGGATCGAACGTGGCTTTGATCTGATGGGTCGTGTCGTCGACCTCGATCGAAAACCGCTCGACCTGCAACTTCAAGTCGTGCGCAAGCCGGGCCAAAAGCCCATCTTTGAATGAGAACAGGAGACATTCGGAATTGTAGGCGTCGTATCGAGCCATCGTCGGCGATGTAGCTCACCGCCGAAGAATCGGCCAGTTTGTTTACAGTACTATTACAGTCACGGCGTCTGGATGTAGTACGAGCCGGCAAGGATGAACATCTCCTCTTCGGTCGTCACGCCGCCGCCAAGTGGGCATGCGTCGCAGACACCGCCCTCGCCGCACACGGAGTCGTCACCGTCGCAGGCCATGCCCTGGTCCGGGCCACCGAAACACAAGCGTTCCTCCGGCTCACAGCCGCAGGCTATCAGGCCAATGCCGAACTGGCTGGCCGCTGGGGCAAAGGCGCCGACGAAGGCGCAGGTCTCGGCATCGGGTTTGATCGACTCCCGGCGCACCTCGGCAGGGTTGCTTTCGCCGTTGTCCCAGAACGCGCAGTACCGGAAGGTGCGTTCTGCATCCACATCGCTGTCGAAGTTCATGATCGCGTCGCCGGCAAAGCGCTGGTAGAGTGGGTCGGCGTAGTCGAAGTTGATGTAGTCCGGCTCTCTGTTGGGAGGCGCACAGTTGTTGTCGGGGGCGTCACCCTGGCACACATCGTTCGGTGGGTACCAAACACGGAATTCCTTTCCGAATCGATGGGTGTGTGTGGTGAGCGAAAGCAACCGCCCATGCTTTGGGATCGTGAAGCTTCCGCACGCTTCCTTCGACGAGTAGGCCTCGATCCGCCCCATGCCAAAGATATCATCCGCATCGAAGATCTGGTGGCGCTCGTGGAGTAGCTCATCGGGTGGGGCGAAGCGGAGGTTCAACCACTGCTCGATCGTGGTGTCGCTATTCGTGAGATTGAACGCGTGGCTGTCCCAGAGGATGAAGCCCTTGACGGGCGCCACCGCGTAGACGTTGGTCGGCAAGGTCTCGCGGAAGCTGGATTCCTGAGCAAGGACGAGGTTCTGCCGCGCGCTGTCCGTACCGAAGAAGCCGAAGATGGTGCCCATTTCGGCGGGGCCGTTCGGATAGCCGATGCAGGCGATGGTGGTCGCTGGAGCCGTGGCGCACTGGCCGCGATCGCCACAATCGTTGCCGCCAGGAGTGCAGCTCGTGCCATCGTTGTCGCCGCCTAAGCAGATCCAGTTCTTCCAGGACGGGTCCATGGGGTCGTTCTGATTTTCCTTCCCCGCGGGTGGAACGTAGAACTCGATGATGCTGTGGTGCGACTGTGGATCCTGCGCGAGAAGCGTCTTGTTGAACACGAAGCATTCCTGGTCCGGACCGCCCTGCGCCTCCCCACACGGAACACGGAAATCCTCGGGAATGGTGTCCGAGTAATCGTAATAGCTGACGAAGCAGACCTCGCCCTCCTCTTCGGCCCGGACCGCCCAGCCGCCGGAGTAGAACTGAACGCCCTCGTCGACGGCAGGCGCCGGGAGCGGCTGAATCTTGTTGGGTACGACTTCGCCCTCGAGGGTACAGCTCGCGTACTGCTGAGAGCCCCCCACGATCCCGCTCTCGGGAGCGCCGCCGCGAATCCATGCGCGAAGCAAGCCAAGGTCGTCTTCGCTCAAGACGCCCTCGCCGGTCGGCATCGCACCCCCGGAGATTCCAAGTGGGCCGAGGTCGAATCCTTCGGTCTTTGCGGCGACCTTCTGGTAGAGCAGGCTGGAGTCCTGCTCGGCGGGGAACACGCGTACGTAGCCACCCGAGCTCGCGGGGACCCTAATCAGGCTCGCGTAGGCGCTCTGCGGTCGAAGGTCGAGCCCTCCTTGGGTGGACTCGCCGTGACAAGCGGGGGCGGTGCATCCGTGACCCTCGAAGATCTGCTGCTGCACCTGAGCGAAGGTGCTGTCGGCATCGCACTTGGCTGCAATGCCGCTCGAGCCGTCAGCTCCACAAGCCGCGGCGAATACCGCGGCGAACGCCGCGATCGCGTATTGAACGGGTTTCACTGGCTACTCCAAATCGGTCTTAAGCCTAAGTCAGGGCGGGATTGTTCCTGATTGATCTATCGGCGCAAGAAGAAAACGTGAGGTGTACTCAGGATGATGGCAAGAGCCATCCGCTGCTCCGCCTTTAGGACTACGGATTCGCTATAAAGTACGACCCGAGCGGGATGAACATCTCGTCATCGGTAGTGACGCCTCCGAGGAGGGGGCAGGCGTCACAAAGGCCGTCCTCGCCGCAAACGGCGTCGTCGCCGCCGCAAAGCTCGCCCTGCTTGTCTCCTCCCAGGCAGGCGCGCTCCTCGGAGAGGCATCCACAAAATCCGAGGGGGAAGGAGCACGCTGGTGTATTGGGCTTGGTCGACTCGCGCTTCACTTCGAGCGGGTTGTCGGCGCCGTTGTCATAGCGCGCGCAGGCCTTGAGGGTGCGGTCCGCCTCGGCGGCGGACGAGTAGTCGTTTGGCGGGTCGTAATAGGTATAGACCGGATCGTCGTAGAGCCGGCTTTCGTAGTCGGCCTCGCCCTCCTGCGGAAGGCAATCCGATACCGATTGGCAGGGTTCGTTCGGCGGCAGCCAAATTCGAAAGAGCTCGCCCCGCTTGTGCATGTGAGAGCTGAGCGATAGCAGCTGGGAGTATTGCGGGAGGGCCCACGTCATGCAGATCTCGCGTTTGGAAAAGGGTGTCACGGGCGACATCGCGAAGATGTGGCGGTCCTCGAAGATTTGGCGGCGCACCCAAATGCGTTCGGATTCGGGCGCAAAGGTGAGGTTCACCCATTGCTCGATCGTCGTTGCCTTCTTGGTGAGGTTGAAGCCGTGACTGTTCCAGGAAACGAAGCCCCTGAGCGGCAACCGCGAGTAGACTCCGACCGGAGGCAGGTCGATGAACGTGGATTCCTGTGCTCCCGAAAGTTGTACCCTCGTCCCGGTCGCACCGCCGACGCCTCCGCCGAATCCAAAGTCGGGCGGCGAATGGGTGCTATACCCAAAGCAGCCGACCGCGGTGATCGCGGGAGTCGTGCATTGGCTGCGCGGGCCGCACTCGTCGGTCGAGCCTGGTTCGCAGGGCTGGCCGGCTTTTTCCCCGCCTAGACATGTCCAAGGGCCCCACTCGCCACCGTTGGGATCAGATTCCGGGGTGTAGACCGTGATGATGCTGTGGTGCGATTGGCTGTCTTGCGCGAGCTCGTTGCGGCGGAAGGCAAAGCACTTTCGGCCCTCGCCAAACTCATCGCAGTCGACCTGGTACTCCGCCGGAACCTGGTCGGTGAAGTCGTAGTACGTCGCGAAGCAAACCTCGTCTTCGGCTTCGCCATCGAGTGCCCAACCGCCCGCGTAGAACTGCACCCCCTCATCGCTTGCGGGGGGCGGCAGCGGATTGATCTTGTTGGGGTCCGCATCGAAGGTCCCATCGCAACCGAGGAGCTCGAGAGTCCTCGCTACGATCGAATCCGACGGTGCGCCGGCGCGTATCCAAAGTCGCATGGCTTCGAGTTGGTCGGCGCTCAGGGGCTCGACCCCGACCGGCATCGGTTGGCCGAGGTTTCCGGCGTCCGTCCCTTCGGTCGCCGCGGCAAGCTTGCGGTAGAGCACGCTCAGCTCTTGGTCACCGGGAAACACGCGTTCGATGGACGGGTCGATCGTGCTCGGCTTTCTGACGAGCGCATCGAACGAGGCGTCGGCACGAAGATCGAGCTCGCCGATCGTGGCGGCGCCGTGACACGTGCTCTCCGTGCAGCCTTTGGCCTCGAACACGGTCGCCTGAATCGCGTCGTACGTGTTCGCGTAGTTGCAGTCCTTGAGACCGATGTCGCTTCCCGAGTCGGAGCCGCTGCACGCGGAAATAAGAAGCGCCGAGATGGCGGCGACGATCATCAGTTGGCTCGGGTGGCTTCGCATCGTGATTGCCGTGGGTACTAAGACAGGTAAAGCGGTCGTAGAGTGATTTCCATTCAATTGACGGGGCGTGCGGTTTTGCGCAAGTGTTGCGCCTCACAGACCAGGAGTCGCGATGCCGCTCGAGATCCTTTTCAAAGCCGCAAACTACGCGGTGATTCCCTTTTGGTTGCTTCTAGTTGCGGCGCCGCGTTGGCGTTGGACCCAACGATTGGTGCACGGCCCGGTCGTTCTTCTGCTTCTCACGCCGATCTATGCGTATATGTTGTTTGGTTATGCGCCGGCGCCGGAAAGCATGGAGCTCACGACGCTCTACGGCGTGATGGTCGGTTTCTCCGTGCCGCACATCGTGGTCGCGGGGTGGATCCACTATCTGATCTTCGACCTCTTTGTCGGCGCATGGGAGACGCGCGATGCACAGCGGCGGGGCATCCCACACCTCCTCGTGATCCCTTGCCTCGTCGCGACGCTGATGGTGGGCCCAATCGGTCTCTTGCTTTACGTGCTCGTCCGATTCTTCAGCAAACGAGTTCTCGAGTACGACGAGGCGGGCGCCCAATAGAACTGAAAAGCAAAGGGCCAGCGCCATCGAAGGCGCCGGCCCTTGTTGTTCAGGACTCCCACCAAGGGGGGGAGCTCGCCTAAGGGCTAACTCGCCCGAACCTCCGGTGAGAGTCCGATTCTAGAATTGCTGTCCATATGCACATTCCTCCCCCGGCGATGCCGGCGCTCTTGGGTCTCTGGGCACCATGCCCAGACCACGCGGAGCGTTCCTTGGTGGTTAGACCCACGGATATCGAGGGCCGTCTCACGGCGGCGAGTGTCCTTCCGGAGTTCGCACCAGTGCGGGGCAATCTACCCAACCGCCACCCATGGTAAGTCGCGTCACAGGGAAGTCGCATCGCAAAAAGGAGGTCCCTTTTTGTGGCAACGCCACTCACACTTCGAAGATACCCGTAACACTCGGCCGAGCCAAGTCCAGAACGAGCTCAGAGGAGGAATTCGTCTTCGAGCTGTAGAATGTGGAGGTTCCGTCCGCGAACGTGCGCAAGCTCACGGAGCACCCTGGCCTCGAATGTCGGCTTGATGTGATAGAGCAGGATCGGAAGCTCATCGCTTTGCTCGAGCTTGGCGAGCTCGGACGCGAGTGTTTCCGGAGTCAAGTGCCGCGAGTTGAACGCGAGGTCGGCTTCATCGTTTGGAAACGAAACCTCCATCATCAACGCTTGAAGATCATCGAGTGCGTTGATGTGTGTCCAAAGCTCCTCGGTCGGTCCGGTGTCGCCGCCATACACGATGCTCGCTTCGTTCTGACGAATGATGAACGCCGACGTGTCCACTGTGTGATTGACCATGATCGGCGTGACTTGATAACCGTCGACGTCGGCGGCTTGGTTCGGTTGCACTTCGACGAAACGTACGGTTGGTCCGTCCTTTGCATCGATACGCGTGAAGTCGGGCCAAATGATGTCGTTGAAGAAGTGCTCTCGTAGCGCCTTTATGGTGGCGGGAATCCCCACGATGTCGAGCGTCGACCCGCCCTGCTGACAGCGGTTGTCGGCAAGCGTCGCGAGATCGCGAACGTGATCCATGTGGGGGTGACTCACGAGCACGGAGCGGATGCGTTCCTGCTCGTCGAGGGAGAGCGAGCCTGTGATGGCGCCGGCGTCGATCGCCACCGTGTCACCGAGGAGAAAGCTCGAGGTTCGATGCTTGGGCGTTTCGCCACCATGACAGCCAAGCACACGGAGCAGCATCAGGACTTCCCCGAGTTGCGGATGAAATCGAGGAACTCGGAGAGTCGCTCTGCGTTCTTGATCAGCACGAAACCGCTCGACACTTCGAGCACGCCGACGCGTGTGAGCCTCCGGAGCGCAGCCCGCGCTTCGTTCTTGTCCACGCCGAGCTTGAGCGCCAATTGCTTGTCGGTGATGTCGGGCGCCGCAGAGCCCTCTGCGCTTTCGAGCGTCTCTTGCAGCTCGCGGATCACGCGGGCAGTGATATCGTCTTCGAGCAAGAGATCGATGAACTGGTTTGCATTCTCGAGGCGCTCGGCAAGATGTCGAATCAAGCGAACCGCGATCTCCCCGGTGCCGCTGATCATCTCCTGTAGCTTGTCGGCAGGGACTTTGAGCAGCTCCGCTTCTTCGATGACCTCTGCCGTCGCGCAGCGGGGCCGGCCCGTCACGACCGCCATCTCTCCGAAGAAGTCCCCGGGACCGAGCGTCGTCACGACTCGCTGACGGCCCTGTGACTCTTTGAGGACGCGAACCTTGCCCGCGCGAATGACATACATCGACCCCCCGGGGTCGCCCTGGCGAAACACCGTCGCGCCCCCGGAAAGACGTACTCCAAATCTGTCAGCCAAAGACTGATCCGCCATGCCCCGCCTCGTTCAATGTACCCCGCTGCGAAGTCGACCGCCAGAGCGATACACCGTAATCTCGAGACTGGGCTTCGATGTCGGTCGACTGGCAGCAACTGCAGGATATTGCACCGGAGCTGGGGGTGGTGCTCGACCTGCTCATCGCGCTCGCCGCTTCCACGCACGTCATTCTGAACAAGACCGACACGCGCGCGGCCACGGCCTGGGTGGGGCTCATCTGGCTCGTCCCCTTCCTCGGCGCGATTCTCTACGTGTTCCTCGGGATCAACCGGATCAAGAGGCGTGCCAAGGTGCTCAAATCGGGTGGGACGCACTACAGCGTACCTTTGGACGAGGCGCCGAGGTCGCCAGCGGACTTGGACCGTGAGCTCGGGAGCGACCGAGCACGACTGATCGAGCTGGCGCGAGTCGTCGGCCACGTGACGCAGCGGCCCTTGCTGGTCGGAAACCGCGTGGATCGGCTCGTCGATGGCGATGAGGCCTATCCCGCCATGATCGAAGCGGCTCGAAGCGCCAACGAGTCGATCTCGTTCGTGAGCTACATCTTCGAAGCGAAGGGGATCGGCGGGGAGCTCGTCGACGCACTTGCTGAGGCGTGTGCACGTGGCGTCGAAGTTCGTGTACTGATCGACGACGTCGGGACCCGCTACGCTCGACCTCGAATCCATCGCGTGTTGAGGAAGCGCAGCGTTCCGGTGGCGAAGTTTCTACCTGCGTTGCTGCCTCGGAGCTTCACGCACTTCAACTTGAGGAACCATTGCAAGATCATGGTCGTGGATGGTCGCGTCGGATTCACCGGCGGAATGAACATCCGGCAGGACTCCGTCCTGGCGTCGAATCCAAAGTATCCGACGAAGGACTTGCACTTTCGCGTCGCGGGTCCGGTGGTGGCACAGCTCGAAGAGGCGTTCGCCAGGGACTGGGCGTTCACGACGGGTGAGAAGTTGGAAGGCAGCCTCTGGTTCCCGGAGCTCGAGCCAGAGGGCGAGACCCTGGCGCGCGGGATCACCGACGGCCCCGATCGGGATATCGACAAGCTTCACTGGGTTTTCCTGGCCGCCATCGGGGCGGCGCGCCGCTCGATTCGAATCATGACCCCGTATTTCCTGCCCGATAGGGTGCTGATGAAAGCGCTTCACTTGGCCGCTCAACGAGGGGTCGAAGTGGACATCATCGTGCCCGAAGTGGGGAACCTGCCCGTCGTCCGGTGGGCGATGTGGGGTTTCTACCGTCAGGTTCTGCGCGACGGGATTCGACTTTGGCTCACGCCACCACCCTTCGATCACTCGAAGTTGTTCGTGGTCGACGGCTACTGGGCATCGATCGGATCGTCCAACTGGGATCCACGAAGCTTACGTTTGAACTTCGAGTTCAACCTGGAGTGCTACGACGAGGCACTCGGAGCGAGCCTGCTAGATCACGTTCGACAGCGCTTGCGAGACGCGCGTCTGTTGACGGCGGAGGAGCTCGACGGCCGGTCGCTGTTCTTGAAGGTTCGCGACGGCACTGCGAGACTGATGACGCCCTACTTGTGAGCCCCGGCAAGCTCGTCGAGGCAACTCGCGGTGGCGGGTGCGGCCGCGGGATTCACGGAAAGGTGCGCGCGCAGAACCTCGAGGTCTCGAGGCTCGTCGATGTCGTACCAGGGCGCAACGATCGCGACCTGTCGCTGCGCGTTGGCCTTTGCGGTGTCTTCCAACGCGTCGGCGGTGGACCAACGAACCCCCTCGAAGCTCGGCCGCACCCGATGCGACGCGCCCACGGCGTAGTAGCCGCCATCGTTCGCGGGGCCCAGCGTGATCTCCGCCTTTTCGAGCGAATCAAACGCATCGATGATGAGCTCGATCGGCAAGGTGGGCGCATCGCTGCCGATGATCACGACGCGCTGATAGCGCCGAAGACCCTCGTCGAACGCCGCCGCGAGCTTCACCCCGAGGTCACCACCGGGCTGAAGCCTCGGTGAGATTCCCAAGCGATTCGCCCACTCGGACACGATCTCGTCGTCCGGCCCGGCCGTCCAAAGCGCCACGTCCACGCGCCCGGCCGCGACCACACGCGCGCAGAGACTGAGCGTATCTTCCACGAAGGCTCGGTACAGGGCCGCGGCCCCGGAATCTCCAAAGAGGCTGCTGAGCCGGGTCTTCACCTGGCCGGGAGTCGGCGGCCGCACGAACACGGCCAACTGCGCTAGCTCCATGCGTAGCGACCTAGCAGCCAGAGGATCTTGGCGCCCGCGCTCAGCGAGCCTCGGATGGTCCCGCTGACTTTGGAGACGCCTATGCGCTGCCGGTACGAGACCGGGACCTCACGATAGGCAACGCCGCGTCGTGCGGCCTTGATCTGCATCTCGACCGTCCACCCATAGTTGCGGTCCTGCATGTGCAACGCCTGCAAGGTCTCCCAGCGAATCGCTCGGAACGGACCGAGGTCGGTGTAGCGGACCCCGTACAGGAGCCGGAGCGCGCGACAGGCGATCGCGTTGCCGATGCGTTGCTGCGGGCTGAGAGCACCCCGCTCCTGCCGGCCACGCGCACGCGAGCCGATCACCATGTCGGCATCGCCGGCCAGGATCGGGTCGATCAACGAGCCGAGCTCACCGGGATGGTCGCTGTAGTCGCCATCGAGAAAGACGACGATGTCGGGCGGGTCGGCGGCAAGATGGGCGAGAGCTCGGAGACAGGCAGCGCCGTAGCCGCGCTCCAGCTCATGGACGACTTCAGCGCCATTTTCCCTGGCTACTCGAGCGGTGCGATCGGTGGAGCCATTATCGGCAACCACGATGCGCCGGACCGGCGGACGGGGGATATCCCGGAGCACACGAGGAAGGGCTGCCTCCTCGTTCAGCGCGGGGATGATGACGGCTACGTGTTGCATGGCGTGTGGCGGGGGGCTTTGCATGCGCGTGTTTTGCTTGGCGTGGGGCGGGGTAAGGGACAGTCCCTCTCGTCCAACCGGGCGTGCATGTGCATCGAACAAAAAGGGAAAGTCCCCCTTGGCCGATGCGTTCAGCCTACAGGCGCTTCGAGTAGTACTCGATGACTAGGTCGATTTCGATGGGGAAGGGCACCGAGTCGACTTTCGGAAGGCTCTTGACCGTGGCGGTCGTCTTGCCCTCGTCGAACTCGACCCAGTCGGGGCGCGCGATGCGCACGTCCTCGAGGGCGGCAGCTACGGCGGTCAGACTCTGGCTGCGTTCGCGGAGGCTCACGACGTCGCCTTCACGAACCCGGTACGACGGGATGTCGAGGCGCTTGCCGTTCACGAGAAAATGACCGTGGCAGACGAGCTGACGTGCCGCGGGAATCGTCGGCGCAAAGCCGGCGCGGAAAACGAAGTTGTCGAGGCGACGCTCGAGGAACTCGACGAGCTTATCACCGGAC
>Ga0209165_10000398_pt1 | contig 14975 bp, 15 predicted proteins | sample tdAd001_FD_187122 | JGI IMG/M metagenome (GOLD analysis project Ga0209165, IMG submission 187122) | Marine sediment microbial communities from the Atlantic coast under amendment with organic carbon and nitrate - tdAd00.1 (SPAdes)... | ecosystem: Environmental > Aquatic > Marine > Coastal >... | reverse complement strand
TGTGGACGTAGTGTAGTAGTAGATCCATATGGAAAAATTTTACTTGATATGAAAAAGAAACAAGGCATAGGATATGCCAACATTGAATTAAAAAAGATAAAACAAATTCGCAAAGTCCTACCACTACTTAAAAACAGAAGAACAGATGTTTATTCTAACTTGAAGGTTTAGGTTTTCTAGATTTACAATTAAAGTTAGCACACTGTCTAGACCACTTTTGTTTTCGTGAATAACGAAAAATTATCATTGGCCATTTACAATCTTCACATGATGCTTTAATTGCTCGAAGCTTTGCTTTTTGCAAAAGAGGAGATGATGCTTTGCAACCACCGTAAAAATTCGAACAACCCATGAATCTCTTTCGAGTTGTTCTTGATCGAATAACCATCAACTGACCAATCTTGCACTCTGGACATTGCACCAGTCCCTTCTTTGGAGTGTTAGTTCCCAAAATAATGTATTTTTTTTCTTTGGATGACCAGGAAAGAAATCCATTACTGTCAAAGTATTGTGCGATCTCTTTTTTGAAGATCGAAACTCTGGATTTTGTAGACTTTACAGTATGTCTTTGTTTATTCTCCTTTACTTGGATTGTTTGAAGCTGTACTTTTTTTCTTGGCATTTTCTTTTACTGATTTTGCTAAAACTATTTTTATAGGGAATATAGTCAGTCTTGTTAGTGGAAAAGGTTTGTGTTCTTGGTGCTGGTAGTACCAAATATGGAAAATTGGCAGATAGCCTTGCAGATATCACTACTCAAGCTTCAGTCTCAGCCATAGAAAGCGCAGGAATTAGTCCCAAAGATATCCAAGCATCCTATATTTCAAATGTCTTTGGAGTTGCAGACAAGCAGGTACATATCGGACCTGTCTTAATGAGCAGATTAGGAATTCCAGATAAACCATCATTAACAATAGAATCTGCCTGTGGAAGCGGTTCTGTATCTTTTAGAGAGGCCTATGCAAATATTGCAGCAGGATTTTATGATTGTCTTATAGCAACTGGTGTTGAAAAAGTAACTCACACAGGCACGGAATGGACAACAACCTACTTTGCCTATTGCTCTGACTTTTTCTATGAAGGTCAAGCTGGTGCATCATTTCCTGGATTATTTGCATCAATGGCTCGCGCTTACTTGACAGAATTTGATGCAACTGAAGAAGACTTTGCAAAAGTTGCAGTAAAGAATCATGAAAATGGTGTATTAAATCCAAAAGCTCACATGCAGAAAAAAATTACAGTTGATGATGTAATGAATTCTGCAGTAGTTGCAAGTCCTCTAAAGCTTTATGATTGCTGTCCATTTTCTGATGGTGCAAGTTCTGTTATTCTTTGTTCTGAAAAGTTTGCAAAAGCACATGGTGGTGATTATGTTGAAGTAACTGGTTCAGGTAGAGGTGGATCACCAGCTGCATTACAAGGACGTGAACATTTAACAACAATTCCAAGTACAAAGATTGCAGCTGAGCAGGCTTACAAAATGGCAGGTGTAACTGCAAAAGACATTGACTTTGCAGAAGTACATGACTGCTTTACAATTGCAGAAGTAGTTGATACTGAAGACTTGGGATTCTTCGAGAAAGGAAAAGGTGTTGAAGCTGTTCGTGAAGGCAGAACAAAATTAAATTCTGACATTTCAATTAATCCATCAGGTGGTCTTAAATCAAAAGGACATCCTATTGGAGCTACTGGTATTGGACAAGTAGTAGAAGTATTTGATCAACTAACTGGAAAAGCAGGAGCAAGAACTGTTAAAGATGCTAAAGTTGGTTTAACTCATAACTTTGGTGCAACTGGTGCCAGTTGTGCTGTTCATGTTTTTCAGAGTGTGTAAAATGTCTGTTGAAGAACAAGTTATTGAAAATGCTAAAAATGGTAAACTCTTAACTCACAAATGTACTAGCTGTGGATATCTTCATTTGTCTACGGCCTATTATTGCCTAAAATGTGGAAGTAAGGGATTTGAGGATGTCCTTTTAGAGGGAACAGGCGCAATTGCTACTTATACCATAATTACAGTCGCTCCTGCAGGCTTTGAAAAATATACTCCATATGCCTTTGTTGTAATGCTTTTGGATAATGCAGAATTAAGAATTTCAGGATTTATGGCAGATATTGCTACCCCTGCAGATCTCCCTGTTGGGACCAGAGCTAAAATTACTGGTTTTGATGAACGGGGAATCATCATTGAAAAGCAGTAAAATAATTTAGTAAAATTATAAAATAAAATCATAATCGATTCTTAATTATTTTGTATTTCTGATCATCTACATGTCTGTAGAAGTTACATGTGGAAAATGCGGTGAAAAGATCACAAACATGAAAATGCTCAAAGCTCTAAAAGATGTTATGAATCATTACAAAGGAAAATGTCCTTCATGTGGACAAACATTATCTACATCAGAATTCTCTCTTGATGTTCAAGAAAAATGATCAAATTTTTAAAAAAAATGATCCCAACAGATCAAAAAATGATCTAATCCCATCAAGAATTGATCTAATTTTTAAAAAAATGATCCAAACCCCAAAATTTGATCTAATTTTTTAAAAAATTATCCAGTCACAAGTCTTAATTACTCCTTTTTTTAGTCATGATCATGGATATGAGTGAAGAACTCGAAGAACCAAAGAAAGGTAGCATTCTTCAATCCACATCAAAGCGAGTCAGAATGATCTTTTCTGTCATGGCAAGTCCTAACAGAATTGATATCTTGAGAATTTTAAATTCCAAAGGCCCATTGACCTACTCTGAATTAAAATCACTTGCTGGATTCAAATCAAAAAAAGAAAGTGGCAAATTTGCATACCATCTAAGAAAATTATTAAGACAATCACTTGTTGCATTAAACAAATCTGAAAGACGTTACACCATCACAAATCTTGGAAAACTTGTTTTGAGTTTGGCAAGACAAATTGAAGAAAGATCAATTATTGAAAGTGGAAAAATGTATGTTAGAACATCCCATGAATCAATTGAGGAATTTAATTCTCATAAAATTATTCAATCTCTTGTAAGAGAAGGAAGTCTTCCATTAGAACTAGCCCAAAAAATTACGGAAGAAGTTGAAAATAGAATTTACAAATATCAGACCACATATCTTACAGGCTCATTAATTCGAGAAATGGTCAACTCTGTCCTTTTAGAGCACGGTCATGAAGAATACCGCAATAAACTTGCACGCCTAGGTCTGCCTGTTTATGATATTCAAGAAATGCTCTCAAACCTAGATAATGTAGGAAATGGCGCAGATGGCTTGTTATTTACTACAGGTCAGCGAGTATTTGCCGAACATCTACTAACCAACATCTTACCAAAAGATGTTGCTGATTCACATCTTTCTGGAGATTTACACATATCAAATCCTGGTATATGGTCAATGATTCCAGATACGATTTTTGTAAATGTAAAAGAACTCATTGAAGATGGAATTGTTCTTGGTGGAAAATATCTTGATGTATCAAGAGTGCCATCATCAAAATCACTTGATGATATTACATCCTCCTTATCTGTAATCATATCTTTACTTTCAAAAGAAGCTTCACAAGAAATTGTTCTTGATGGAATTGTTTCATTGTTTAGTAAACAATCAAAGAATATTGAAGAACTCCAACAGAAATTAACAAATGCATTTGCTACTTCATCGACAACATCAAACTACAACAAAACAAATACCAATGTCTCAATTAGACTAGCTTTAGGTTCTGATACCAAAATTATTAATGCAATAATTAATGCATACCAAAATTATACAAAAATAACACCACTTCCAAAAATTGGTTTGATTATAGATTATTCCAAAGGAAAAATCACAGATGTTTCACAGCAAGTAGCTGAAATAATTTCTATTGGAGGAAAGGTGACATTTGCAAAAGACCAGATTTCAAGTTATGGAATCACAAATGGTACAACTAAAAATTCTGGACCTCTTGCAATTAACTTACAGTCTGTCTCAATAAATCTCCCTAGACTTGCATTTGAATCAAACAAAGATGAAACTTACTTTAGAGCAAGACTCGCACTTCTTATGAAACCAGCATTATCCTCAATGGCTTTAAGAAAGAAAGACATTTCTGATCTTACTAGAAGAGGATTGAACCCTATTCTTGCAAAGAACACACAATATATGCAAAGAAGTTCAGTCTCACTTGTTATCAATCTCGTAGGACTAAAAGAAGCAGTCTTTAACATCTTGGGCTATAAAGACAACAAAGACGGCAGGGCAATACTTCATAAAGTAATAGAAACAGCAGTAGATGTAGGAGCCAAAAAAGGTAAGGAAATAGGCGATCCAGTTCATATTTCCATGACTGAGACTGAAGGATCTGTCCGATTTGCTACCCTTGATGGTGAAAAATATGGAAAGAATTCATCTCTAAATGTAACTGATGCTGATAACTATACGCAGGGTGTAATCCTTAATGCCACTGAAGTTAGCGACTATACCAGTAAAAGCGAAGAAATTGTAGAGTGCAATAAATTATCTAAAATTCTAAATGGTGGTCTATCAGTGAATTTGCAAATTGCTAATGATGCAAAAATTGCTGATATCAAAAAATCAATAGAAAAAACTGCAGAGTTGACGAATTCCTTCAAACTAGTAAGAAGCATTGCAATTTGTGGTGAGTGTGGATTTAAAGACGAACCAATAACAGACAAGTGTCCAAAGTGCAAGTCACCTTACATAGTCTGAAATTCGTAAGTTCAAAACTATTTACGATCGGTTAACAGAAAATTTTGACTATTTATAATTTCACGATCATCGTACATTGAATATGTTGTGCCGGTATGAGTTTCATAGTACCGGTGTTAAAAAAATTGACTAACGAAAGGGACAAGATCAAAAATTTTCGAGCACACAAGTTATATCCACATTAATTCTAACCCTTGCGGGGAGATTATTATTGGATAATTCACAAATAGAAAGTACTATCAATGAGATCCGTAAGCGCAGTGGCGCAGTAACGGCTTTCAATGAAGATAAAATTTCAAATGCCATCTTTAAGGCATTAGCAGCCACATCTAAAGCCGATCGTGCGCTAGCAGATCAACTAGCAAATAGAGTTGTACAAAAATTAGTTGAGCAAGGATTTACTAACACAAGAGCACCTAGTGTTGAGGATATTCAAGATATTGTAGAGTCTACACTAATTGATAGTGGTAATAGTGATATCGCAAAAGCCTATATCGTTTACAGACACGAAAGAAGAAAATTAAGAGATGAAAAGATGAAAGTATTAAACGCCAAGGCTTTGGATCCAGTCTCAAAGAAATTTGACCTAAACTGTCTTAGAGTTTTAGCATCAAGATACCTTTTCAGAAATGGAAAAAATGAGATTACTGAGACGCCTACTCAGATGTTTGAGCGAGTCGCAATTTTGGTAGGTACAGGTGATATTCTATATGATGCTCAAGTCTTTGATAAATCAGGAAATATCACTCAAAATATTGAAGAAGCAAATAGCTATCTTGAAAAATTAGATGCCTTTGACTACAAATTCAAAGTTGGAGATTATTTTCTAAACAAATGGCATTTCAGATCGCTGATAAATCACTATGTCACCCTTGCCAACAAAGGCCAGATGAAAGTAAGCTTTAAGGAATTACTTACACTGATTGCAGCCAAGAAATTAGATTCGTATGCTGATAGAATCACAGAATACATGGAATTAATGACAGCTCAAGATTTCCTTCCAAATTCACCTACAATGATGAATGCAGGTGGTAGATTAGGACAGCTCTCAGCATGTTTTGTCCTTGGAATGGAAGATGGAATGGAACAAATCATGAAATCTACATCTGATGCAGCACTAATCTTCAAATCTGGCGGAGGAGTTGGAATCAATTACTCTGACCTTCGAGAAGAAGGTGACATTGTTGCATCAACATCTGGTGTTGCATCAGGACCAGTGTCCTTCATGAATATCATAAACACTGTCACTGAAGTTGTTAAACAAGGAGGAAAGAGAAGAGGTGCTAACATGGGAATCATTGAAGCATGGCATCCCGATGTTGAAAAATTCATTACAAATAAAACACAACCTGGAATTCTTGAGAACTTTAATGTCAGTGTTGGAATCTGGGAAGACTTTTGGAATTCACTTGTAAATACTGAAGATGGTAATTACATGCTACGTAGTCCACGTGATAAAAAACCAGTAAAGGAAATTAATGCACACCAATTAATTGATCTCATAGCATTATCTGCATGGAAAAGCGCAGAGCCTGGTTTGATCTTCTTTGATCAAATTAACAAATACAACGTATTTGCAAAAGCAAGACAAGCTCCATTAAGAGCAACAAATCCATGTGGAGAACAGAGTCTTTACCCATACGAATCATGCAATCTAGGTTCTATCAATCTAGTAAATCTTGTAAAAAGAAAAGCAGATGGAGAATACGAATTCGATTGGCAAAGATATGAAGAAACCATTAGAAAAACAACAAGATTCTTGGATAATATTATTGACGTGAATAATTATCCTGTAGATGAGATAAACGTGGCATCAAAAGAATCTCGTAGAATTGGATTAGGTGTAATGGGTGTAGCAGATTTGTTGTACAAATTAAAGATCCCATACAATTCACCTCAAGGATATGAACTTCAATCAAAACTCTCTGAAGCACTAACATACTATTCTATGGAGGAAAGTGTAGCACTTGCAAAGTCTCGCGGTGAATTCCCACTATGCTCTAAGACTGAATATCCTGAAGGAAAGATTCCAGTTGCAGGGTACTATGAAAAATCAAAAGACTCACACTCCTATGAGTGGGATGCATTAATTGAAAAAATCAAAGTTCATGGAATTAGAAATGTGTTGACTACAACAGTAGCACCAACAGGAACACTCTCTATGATAGCTGATTGTTCAAATGGAATGGAACCAGCATTTGCACTTGTCTTTGAGAAAAGAGTTACCGTTGGACGATTCTTTTACACCAACAAGATTGTCGAACAAACTCTCAAAGAAAATGGATTGTATACTGATGAAATACTTGCAAAGATAGCAGACAACTATGGATCCCTAAAAGGACTCGAGGAAATTCCACAATGGATGCAAGATGTCTTTGTTACTGCAATGGATATCCATTGGGCTGATCATCTAATGGCTCAAGGTGTTTGGCAAAACTGGATTGGAAATGCAATTGCAAAAACAATTAACATGCCATATGATGTTACCGCAGAAGATGTAAAGTCAGCATACTTGTTGGCCCATGAATTGGGACTAAAAGGAATCACAGTATATCGTGATGGCTCTAGACATAAACAAGTACTTCACATGACTAGTGAAAACGCAGAAAAAACATTTGATGTAACTCCAAGTCAGCATATTACAGAATATGTAAGTAGAACAATTACAAATCCATACATCAAATCTCAAGTAAATGCATCCTTGGAAATCAAAGTTCATGAGGAAGAAATTTCAGAAGAACCCCAAAGACAAGAAGAGATATCTGAAGATCGATTATGTCCAACATGTAGAAACAACCTGGTCTTTGTAGAAGGTTGCAGTATCTGCATAGAGTGTGGATATAGCGGTTGTACTTCTGGATAGATAACACAATCACAACTTTTTTACTTTCTTTTCTTTTTCAATCAGTGTGAACAAGAAAATTCTAGGCGTGACTCTAGGCATAGTAGTAATTATTGCAGTAACAGCTTTAGTTTTGACCTTACCCAATTCAGAAATAATTCCTACTCAAAAAACCAATGAAAAAATTGGTCTTGTAATTAATTCACCTAGTCAATCAGTATCATTACAACAATTAGATGAAATCTATTCAGATGCTTCATCAACTGCCATAGGCAGAAGCAATGTCTACCTCTTTTGGAATATTATTGAACCACAACGAGGCGAATTTGATTGGAGTCAATCAGATGTATTGATGGGATTAAATGAAAAAAATAATCTCAAAGTAACGCTCTTCTTTTCAGTAATTAATGGAGAAACCCTAGGTCCATTTCCTGATTGGATAGGAAAACCATCTATCAACTCTATTGGAGAGGAAAGACTCGTAAATGTTCTTGATGAAATTCTCTCACGATATCATATTGTAGATTCTGTGATAATTGCAGGTGAGACAGAATCTCAATTTCGTTACTATGAGCAAAATATTCCAGTATACCAGGAGTTATTTTCTGGAGTTTATGATAAACTAAAAGAAAAACATCCTGATGTAAAGTTTGGAAACTCTTTTGCATTGCACCAAGTATTGAACAAAGACTTGGGGCATATTGTTAGTGACTTGGCACTTGGTGATTTTGTTGCATTTTCATATTCTCCAGTAGATTCTCTAAATGATATTGTAAAAACTCCTCAAGAGGCCAAAGAAGATTTAAAAAAAGTTTTTGAAATTGTACCAAACAAAAAGATTGGATTCTTTGAGACTAGCTGGAGTACATCTGATTTTGTAGGTGGAAATTCTGCTTCCCAGAAAGAATTTTTGGAAAAATCATTTGAGTTTTATTCAGAAAATGAGTCAGAAATTGAATTTTTAACTTGGTACAGGCAATATGATAGACCAGAGGGTACGTGTGCTACAGAACAACAAGAAATTGGTGAAGAGAGCATCAGTGTGGGAGGGGGTTCTGGATTTGGAAGTAGTGAGCATATTATTGAAAGATTAAACCACTACATCTGTAATGCAGGTCTTGTAGATATTAATGGAAATCCAAAACCTGGATGGAATGAATTTAAAAACCAAATAGAAATGATAAATTAAAATGATTTCTCTAATTCTAGCTGAATCTTCCTTAGAACTTGTACCTAAAGAATTGAGTTCACATCCTTCAGTAATTTCACATGCACAAAAACTTGGCAAGAGACCATCTGAAATTTTACTTGATAATTCTTGGCATTTTGCTGCAATGAAAGGAATAAGTGATGAAATAAAACGGGGAAGGCCAGATCTGGTTCATTTTTGTATCTTAGAGGCAACAACAATTCCTTTGTACACAAAAAATAAAATCAAAATTTACATTCACACTATTGATGATAAGGTAATTTATGTTGGAGAAAATGTCCACATTCCAAAGTCGTATCACAGATTTGAAGGATTGATAGAAAAATTATTTTTAGAAAAAACTATTGAATCTAATGGAAATGTATTATTAGAATTAAAAGAAAAATCTTTTTCAGAATTAATTGATGAAATAAAACCTTCTAAAGTAATAGGCTTATCAAGCAAAGGAGAAAAACACTCTTTTGAAAACAATATCTCTGAATTACCTGATAATTGTTGTTTGATAGTTGGTGGATTCCAAAAAGGGCATTTCTCTGATGCCATACAAAGCAGAATCAATCAAATGATTTCAATAGATGATTCTTCGTTAGAGGCTCATGTTGTAGTGGCACGATTGCTCTATGAATACGAAAAAACCATTTTTATGTAGGAAATTTTGTTTTCTTTTTTGTGCAGTCATAGTATAGCCTGGTTAGTATTCGGGGTTTCCAACCCTGTGACGCGGGTTCGAATCCCGCTGACTGCATTTTTTCAAATAAGAACCAATTTTTAGGTGAACTATGAATTGAAGATATGAAACCAGTCATTAGAAAAATTGCCCTAGAGAGAATGCAAATTCTAATTGATAATGCAATTTCAAATGCACGAACAAACCCTGAACTTTCTCAAAGACATGCACAGCTTGCACGACGAATCAGTACAAAATACAACATTAGAATGCCTTACGTCCTTCGAATTGTATTTTGTAAAAAATGTAAATCCTTCATAGCTCCTGGAATAAATTCAAAAATTAGATTGGGTAGAGCTTCAGTCAAGTCAATCAGAATTACGTGTAATTTTTGTGGACATACTTATCGTAAAATAATTCCTCAATAGTTCATTAGAAGTTATTTTTTATAAAGTGGCAGAACTAACAAACTTTTCAAATATTCAATTAATACAAAAAACATTATTGTAAAAAATCCAATCAACGAAAAATGGAAAATAAAAAATAAACTAGCAATTTTTAGTTTGATAGTAAGTATAGCTACAATTATTACAATAATTTTACCTGACTAGTCTAATTTTTTAGAATAATTTTGAAATTATTTTTTAATATAGATAAGATAAAAGAAAAAAGATAATTTTTGACTTTCTTATAGGAACCGAAATGAACATACACTAGTGCATCACACTGCAAAATGAAATGATTTCTTTTGAACATAGAGTGCTCAGCGAATATCGAATAAAAATAGCAAAGATTGAGACACTAGTTAAATCCATTATGACTCATAGAGATCCTAAAGGTATGGAGGCTCTAGATGCTTCTAAATTTCTAGATGTTTTGATTACTGAAACAGACAGCTTTTATGAAAAATATAGTGAAATTCTTTCAAATAATGGCAAAAGACCTCATGCTCGCTCACGTCTATCAGAAAATAAACAATGGAACGAAAATGTTGAAAAATATTATGAAAAAAATCCTCGCAGAAGACCCAGAAAATAATCTTAATTTTCTAGTACAGTAATGCGAAATTCTTAAGAATGAAAAAAAGGGTGAATATTATTTTATCTTTGAGCCGATATGCTCTTCAATACCTTAAATGTAATTTCTATTCTAAAATCATTATTTTTCAATAAGCTTAAGTTCTTTCAGGATTTGTAAATCTCATGGGAATAAGGAACACTTTACGAAAGTTCTGTATAATGAAAAGTGTTAGGGACAAGGCAAAAGAACCTGAAGAAAAATGAAAATCCGATCAATTCAATTTGTGCTTGAATATCTTTAAGAAACTTGATTAAATGCCTCAATGATTTATAAGACGATTCTAGATTTTTTCACTTCATGGCAAAAGTGCATGATGTCCCACCTGATGTATTGATTAGTAGATTAGCTGACACTTTAAAAAATGAAGATATTCCTGCTCCTACTTGGACTTCATTTGTAAAAACAGGTGCTCATGCAGATAAACCTCCTCAAAATAGAGATTGGTGGCATACAAGATGTGCATCAATTATGAGAAAAATTTACCTTAATGGTCCAATTGGAATTAACGAATTAAGAAATGTGTATGGTGGTGGAAGACCATCAGGTTATGGAGCTGCTCATCACAAAGATGCTGGTGGTGCAATTATTAGAAATGCAATTCAAAGTTTAGAAAAATTAGGCTATGTTGAAAAAGTCGAAAAGAAAGGCCGTATTATTTCCAAACAAGGAATGCAAAAACTTGATAGGCTTGCCACAGAAATTTTAAAAGAACTAATCACTGAAAATCCTAAATTAAAAATTTATTCTTAGATTTAAAATGAGTTTTCCTGACTCTGACGAATCACAAGAAAAACCACCAGTTAACGAAGAAGAGTTTAACGCACAAAAAGAAAATATCCTAAAACAAATTCTTTCATCAGAAGCAAGGATGCGTTTAAACAATATCAAAATGGTAAAACCTGAATTATCAAACCATGTAGAACAATATCTTATTGGGATGGCTTCCCAAGGAAAGGTACGATCGCCTTTAACTGACGATCAACTAAAACAAATATTGTTAGCAATTCAGCAACCAAAACGAGATTTTAAGATAAATCGAAGATAATCTCAGATAAAATATAATTATGGGTTAGTAACCCAAATACTCATGAAAGCCGTAGTTTACAATGAATACGCACCAGATGATAATTATGCTAAAATCCTCAAAGTCCAGGATATAGATGACCCAAAACCAAAAGCAGATGAAGTAGTCTTTACGGTTAAATCAGCTGCTCTAAATTATAATGATATTTGGGGAATGAGAGGACAACCAGTTCCAGTTCCTCTACCACATGTTTCAGGTTCTGATGCCGCAGGTGATGTAATCGCCATAGGTGAGGATGTAAAGAATATCAAAGTTGGAGACAGAGTAGTTTCCCACTCTAACATGTCATGCAGAGTTTGTAAAGCATGTACTGATGGAAGAGAATTTGATTGTGTTAAAAGAACGATTTGGGGTTTCCAAACAGGTCCAACATGGGGAGCTTTTCAAGAAGTAACCCATTTACCAGAAGTTAATGTTTCAAAAATTCCTGAAGGGGTTTCATATGATGAAGCAGCAGCTGCATCAATGACTATTCTAACATCTTGGCATATGCTAGTTGGTAGAGCAAAAATTGTACCAGGACAAACCGTATTGATTATGGGTGGTGGTTCTGGTGTTGGAAGCTTTGGTATTCAAATTGCTAAACTTTACAACTGTGACGTTATTGCCACTGCCAGTCCGGATAAACTAGACAAATGTCTCGAACTTGGAGCCGACTTTGCAGTAGATCACAGAAAAGACGATTGGCACAAAGAAGTAAGAGCAATTACTAAAGAACTTGCAAAGAAAAAAGGCGAGGTCCCAGGAATTGATGTATCATTTGATCACATTGGTGAAACTCACTGGAACAAACAACTAACATTACTAAAGTATGGTGCAACATTGGTATCATGTGGTGCAACCACAGGATATGATGCAAAGACTGATCTAAGACACGTGTTCTTCAAAGGAACTAACATCTTAGGTTCTACACAAGGAACCAAAGCTGAATTAGATCAAGCCCTTTACTGGATGGGTCAAGGCAAAATCAAAGCTGCAATAGATTCAGTCTATTCCTTTGAGCAAGCAGCAGAGGCTCACACAAAGATGTTGACCGGAAAAGGTCTCTTTGGCAAAATCTTAATGAAGCCAGAGGGCGCTTAGTCATTTAATGACACAGCTTTTCCGAAGTCTAATTTTTGTTCCTGGCAACAATGCTAGATTTTTAGAAAAAGCAAAGAAACTAGAAGCAGATATTGTATGCTTTGATTTAGAGGATTCAGTTCCAGACAAAGAAAAAAAACAGGCTAGAAACCTAATCAAAACTGCCCTAAAATCTAACCCTGAATACATTTCTTCCATATTTGTAAGGACAAATTCTCCTTTATCTGGAAAAATTCCAGATGATCTAAAAGAAATTGTTCAAAAAGGAATCGGTGGGATTGTTATTCCCAAAGTAAACAATGTTAAAGAATTAAAAAAAATTGAAAAAAATTTACAATCCTTAGAAAAAACTCGAAAACTTAAACCACTTCAAATAATTCCCTCAATTGAGTCAGCCGAAGGAGTAGTGAATACGTATAATATTTCCTCATACAGCAAACGTATTTCTGCAGTTGTCTTTGGAGTTTTTGACCTGTTAAATGATCTGGGAATAGAATACACAAAAGATCCTGAAGGTGCAAAATATTCAAGAGCAAAAATCCCAGTTGATGCAAAGGCAGCAGGAGTTGCATCAATTGATGCAATTTGGCAAGATCTTAAAGATGTAAAAGGCCTTGAAAAAGATTGTAAAGCAGGAAAAAGTTTAGGATATACTGGAAAAAGTCTGATTCATCCAGATCAAATTTCAATTACACACAAAATTTTCTATCCATCAAAATCAGAAATAGAATGGGCAGAAAAAGTTTGTAAATCATACTTAAAATCAGTAAAAACTGGAAAGGGTGCAACAACTATTGATGGAAAAATGATTGATGAAGTTCACTTTAAACAAGCTGAGGCAATTATTAAAATTGCAAAAAACTAGAAAATAATTTATTTTTTTATAATCTGTTACTAATTTTATTTAGATATTCCTTCATAAAAGGAATAGAATAAAGATAAGATTACGTTAGTTAAGATTGAATGGTTAACTTACTTGATCCAAATGTAATAATCACAAGAATGTTTGAATCTGGTAAATTCAGTGATATGCTAAATTATTGTTCAAAATTACTTGAAAAAAATCCAAATGATTTGATGGCATTACAAAATTCTGCATTGTCTCTTTTGAACTTGGAAAATTATTTAGAAGCAATAACATATTGTGATAAAGTTCTGAAAGAGGATAATTTTGATAATTATGCTCTGAGTATAAAGATCCAATCTCTTGAAAATTTGAAAAAATACGAAGAAGTACTCATCTGCTGTGAATCAATTTTTGCCAAAAACAAAGAAGACGTTTGGGCCCTAAACACTAGTGGAATGGCATTAAATGAGTTAAACAGATTCAGCGAGGCAATAGAATTTTATGATAAAGCCTTGAAAATTGATGATAAAAATATCACATCTTTGATGAACAAGGCTATTTCACTGAGTTTTTTGGGTGAAAATCAAAAATCGATTGATAACTATGACATGGCACAATTAATCGATCCCTCCCTGAAAGAATTAGCAATAGCCAAATCAAGAGAATTTGAAAAATTAAATCTTGTAGATGAAGCATTCTTGGCAGCACAAGGTGTATTACTCAAAGATATGGAAAAAATAAAATCTGATGCAAAAAAAAATAAATGCTCAGTTTTTCATCAATTTTGCCAAACTGAATTTGAAGAAAAAAAGCTAAGATAACTCAACTAAATAATTTTCTAAACCAATCTTGCTTATTTACTAGAAATTACTCAGTTTTTTTGTATTGAACCAGTGGGCAAATTATTTAATTTCTGAAGTTAGTTATGACCAAAATCATTTAATTTCAATGGCAAAAAGACATGAGGATACAGAAACAGGAATTACTAATGGACAATTTGTAGATCGTATCAAAATTTCTTCTGATATTGCAAATGGTTTGTCTTACATTACAATTTACAATCGTATTTCAACATGGAAAAAAGGGAACAAAATTCACTTTTTTAGGATACATGGCCAACCATATGTTCGAATTGATCAAAATAAAGTGAATCAAGATTATCTTGGAGATATACTAGAAGTAGAGTCTCTTGCAATACCGGAACCAGAAGAAGCTACACCAGAACAAATAGCTCGACTAGAACAACTAGAAAAACAAATAGCAAAATTAGAATCAAAACCTATCAAAAAAGAACCAAAATCCACAAAAAATCCAAGGGGTTCTCTTCCCAAAAAAACTAGCCTAGAACTTTCTCAAGAATTAGATCTTGTGCCTGAGCAAGTTTCAGAACCAGAAGAAGCTACCCCAGAACAAATAGCTCGACTAGAACAACTAGAAAAACAAATAGCAAAATTAGAATCAAAACCTATCA
>Ga0209165_10000396_pt1 | contig 14999 bp, 10 predicted proteins | sample tdAd001_FD_187122 | JGI IMG/M metagenome (GOLD analysis project Ga0209165, IMG submission 187122) | Marine sediment microbial communities from the Atlantic coast under amendment with organic carbon and nitrate - tdAd00.1 (SPAdes)... | ecosystem: Environmental > Aquatic > Marine > Coastal >... | reverse complement strand
GCCGCCACCATCAGAAACGCCGCCGACGAAATATCAGCCGGCACTTCGATATCACATGCCAATAAAACCTGCTTACCCGGGAGGCGGATCTCGGAGTCGTTACTAATCACTTCGCAGCCGAATGCGCGCAACATACGTTCGCTATGATCACGCGTCGGTGCGGGTTCACGCACTACGGTCTCCCCACTGGCATAGAGACCAGCCAGCAGCAGGCAGGATTTAACCTGGGCCGAGGCAACCGGCATATCGTATTCGATCGCCGTTAAGCCACTGCTTGCTTTAATTTGTAGCGGCGCTCGACCACCAGGCTCGCTTTCAATCGTAGCCCCCATCGCTTGCAGAGGATCGATAACACGTCGCATTGGCCGCGACGAAAGTGAGCTATCGCCGCTCAGTCGCGAATCGAATGCCTGCCCGGCCAGCAGGCCAAGCAGCAGGCGCATCGCGGTACCGGAGTTGCCCATATCGAGATCGGCGCCAGGTTTCTCGAGGCCATGTAAACCAACACCGCAAACCCTAACCTGGTCCTGGTCGCGTTCGATCGAAACCCCCATCTGTTGAAACGCCTTGATGGTATTGAGACTATCTTCACCCTGCAGAAAACCGGATACATGGCTTGTGCCTTCTGCGATAGAAGAGAGAATAATGGAACGATGCGATATCGATTTGTCGCCGGGTACACGGATACTGCCGTTAACCTTGCCGCCAGGCCTACATATGAATTGCGTCATTAACAGTTTCCAATCAGGGAATCACGTTCCGACTTGGCTCTACCGAATAACCTGAGTAGCTCATCGGCATCCTCTGCGTTAATTGCCGCTTTAACCCGGTCGAGTTCCTGTTGGTACTGCTCGATCAGGTTTACCAGTGCATCGCCATTCGAAATACAGACATCGCGCCACATAACCGGGTCGCTGGAAGCAATGCGGGTAAAATCTCGAAAGCCGCCGGAAGCGTAACGAAAAATTTCCTCGTGATCGTTTAAATTCGACAACTGATGCACCAGAGCATAGGCGAGCATGTGCGGTAAATGCGATGTTGCCGCGAGCACCTTGTCATGATGCTCCACACTCAGGTACTCGATAATGGCACCACAGTGGCGCCACATTTCGTCGATAACGGAAATGGCATCCTGATCGGTTTGTGGCAGCGGGGTCATGATAACTCGACGCTTCTGATAAAGGCTCGCAAAACCTGCCTCGACACCGCTTTTCTCGGTGCCGGCAATCGGATGGCCAGGCACAAAACGGGGGAACAGCGCTCCCAGTTCAGCGCGTGCCGCGGTTACGACCGAGCCCTTGGCACTGCCGACATCGGTAATGATTGCGCCTTGCTTGATGGCCGGTTTTAACGCGGTAAATACCTGGCGCATGGCGCCCAGTGGAACGGCAACGACGATAACATCAGCATCGCTGACGCTGGCCTCGATGGAATCGGCGAAGTTATCGAGAACCCCGAGCTCGATGCCCCTGGCAAGGTTTTGCTGATTGCGACCAAAGCCGGTTACCTGCCCTACTGCGCCAGCCTGTTTTAACGCCAGTGACAATGAGCTGCCGATTAGTCCAACCCCGATTATCGTTAGCTTATCGATCATAAAATATTTTCCAGTGCCGCGAACATCTGTTCGAGTTGAGGTTTACTACCGACACTGATGCGCAGAAAATCCGTCATATTATAATTCGCCACTGGCCTGACGATTACCCCACGTTCGAGTAAACCCTGGTAAACCCGGGCACTGTCGCCACCGAAGCGCACGGTCAGGAAATTTCCAGCCGAGGGAATATAGTCGAGGCCGTGTTTGTCAAACCAGGCCTGCATAAATTGCAAACCCTGCTGATTGGAGCGTCGACTTTGCTCGACAAAGGCATCGTCATCGAGGGCCGCCTGCGCCGCTGCCAGGGCCAGTGTATTACCATTAAACGGTTGCCTGACGCGATTGAATAAATCACACAGTTCAGGGCTCGATACGCAGTAACCGATACGCAATCCGGCAATACCGTAAATTTTGGAAAATGTCCGCGTCACCACCAGGTTGGGATGCTGATCCAGCCACTGCAGCGAATTCGGATAGCGCTCCAAATCGACATATTCGAAATAGGCTTCATCGATAACGATGACAATATGCTCGGGGACCTGTTCGATAAATGATTTCAGTTTATCGCTTTCCAACCAGGTACCTGTCGGGTTATTCGGATTGGCGATGAAGATCACGGCTGTGTTATCAGCGATTACTGCACGCATCGCGTCCAGGTCATGGCCGTAGGGCTGTGCAGCGTCCGACCCCATGGCTTCCGCAACCTGGGCCTTTGCGCCACAGGCCTGGACCACCATGGCATAGACCATGAAGGCATATTGCGAATATACCGCCGCTGCGCTGCTGTCGAGGAAACTGCGCGCTACCAGGTCGAGAACGTCGTTAGAACCATTGCCGATGGTGATCTGGTTTTGCTCGACGCCGAGCTTTTGTGCCAGTCGTTGCTTCAGGTAGTAAGCGTTGGCATCCGGATAAAGTTCGACATGTTTGCTGGCACGGGTCAGCACGTCTGCAACCAGTGGCGAAAATCCCAGCGGATTTTCATTCGAGGCAAGTTTGATCGCATTGCCAATGCCCAGCTCTCGCTCCAGCTCCTCGACGGGTTTGCCAGGGGAATAAGGCTGCAATTGCCTGATTTGCGACAGGGCGGAATCGATAACAGACATCAGAGGGAGGCTTTAGGATACGAACCCAGGATTTTAAACAACGCGGCCTGCTGTTTGAGCTCATTTAATGCCTCAACGACATTAACGTCCAGCTGGTGACCATCGACATCGATAAAGAATACATACGCCCATTTGCTGCCCTGCGCCGGGCGAGATTCGATTTTGTTCATGCTGATACCGTGATCTGCAAGCGGCTGCAACAGACCGAGTAACGCGCCAGGGATATTCTTCGTCGAAATCAGTAGTGAAGTTTTGTCATTACCACTGGGACCCACGTCCTGGCCGCCGATAATAACGAATCGGGTAGTGTTATCGGAGAGGTCTTCAATGTTCTCGTAACAAATTTTCAAACTGAATATTTCCACTGCCGGTAGTCCGCAAATCGCTGCAGCGTCGCTCTCTATGCTGGCGAGCCTCGCTGCCTCGGCATTACTACTGACCGGAATTCTTTCGATACCGGGAAAATTTTGATCGAGCCAGCGACGACATTGTGCGAATGATTGTTGGTGTGAATAAATATGTCTGATAGCCGATACATCCTGCGACTGGGTTGCCAGATGATGGTGAACCCGAATCTCGACTTCGCCACAAACCTTGAGCTTGGAATCAATAAACATATCCAGGGTATGACTGATCACGCCCTCGGTGGAGTTTTCAACCGGGACCAGACCATAGTCGGCATGGCCGGATTGAACTGAATTAAAGACATCGGGAATGCTGCTCATGGGAATCGTCGATACCGAATGGCCGAAGTGCTTGAGCGCAGCACTCTGGGTGAAGGTGCCTTCCGGCCCGAGGTAGGCAATTTTTAACGGTTGTTCCAGCGCCAGACAGGCCGACATTACCTCTCGAATCAGCCGACCGACCTCGTCATCGCTGAGTGGTCCCTTATTCAAGGATTTCAGTCGTTTGATTACCTGCGCTTCGCGATCGGGACGAAAAAAATCGATACTCTCGTCGACTGCTTCGCTCAGTTCACGCTTTACCCCGGCGACATCGACCGCGCAGCTGGCCCGCCGATTGAATAAGTCCAGTAGCTGTTCATCGATTGCGTCGATGCGTTCGCGCAGCTTTTCCAGTGCATCATCATTCATGGATGCATCTTAGCCGTCACTTTCCGGATTGTCATCGACGCTCGCGGCAACCGGTTCAATCTGTACCAGTTGTTCTTCATTACCCAGTCGAATTAGCGTAACACCCTGGGTGTTACGTCCCAGTATCGATATATCATCTGCCGGGGTGCGTACCAGCGTACCGCCGTTACTGATCAGCATGACCTCTTCATCACCCGTAATCTTGATTGCACCGACAACGCGCCCATTACGCGCAGAAGTCTGAATCGATATGACGCCCTGGCCACCGCGGCCCTGAGTCGAAAAGTCACCGATTCGGGTGCGTTTGCCATACCCGTTTTCAGTTGCAAACAGGATTTGTCCAGCGTCAGATTCAACCGCGATCAACGAGATAACTTCGTCATCGGGTTTTATTTTGATACCGCGCACACCGGCCGCGGTTCTACCCATGGCACGAACATCATTTTCGTCAACTCGAATGCCCTTACCGGCACTGGTAAATAGCAACAGGTCAGACTTGCCATCGGTCAACTGTACTCCGATCAGACTGTCCTCATCGCGCAAGTCGAGCGCGATAATGCCATTTGCCCGTGGACGTGAAAAATTTGATAACGAGGTGCGTTTGACCTTGCCACTGGCGGTAGCAAAGAAAATAAACTGGTCTTCCGGGTATTCACGTACCGGCAATATCGCCGTGATTCGTTCATTCTCCGCCAGCGGCAGTAAATTAATCATCGGCCGCCCACGCGCGGTGCGACTGCCGATCGGCAGCTGGTACACCTTTTGCCAGTACACCTTGCCGCGAGTGGAAAAACATAGCAGTGTGTCATGGGTCGAAGCGGCAAACATCTGCTCGACGAAATCTTCATCCTTTACCCGGGTAGCCGCCTTGCCCCTGCCGCCGCGGCGCTGTGCCGAATAGGTTTCGAGCGGTTGCGCCTTGGCGTAGCCAAGATGAGAAATCGTAACCACCACGTCTTCTTCGCTAATTAAATCCTCAACTGTCAGGTCGGAATGGTCAATGATGATTTCGGTGCGTCGAGGATCGGCAAACTCCTCCTTGATTTCTTCAAGTTCGCGCCGGATTTCCTGCTTCAAGCGCTCGTCGCGATTTATGATATCGAGTAAATCTTCAATCTTTTCGAGAATTTCCCGGTACTCGGAAATGATTTTGTCCTGTTCCAGGCCGGTCAACTTATGCAGGCGTAAATCCAGGATAGCCTGTGCCTGTTTCTCGGTAAGGCGGTATTGATCATCAACCAGACCGAAGTCAACACCAATGCCCTCAGGTCTGGAGGATTCCGCGCCGGCTCGCTGGAGCATGTCCATCACCACGCCAGGTGCCCATGGATCCTCAAGCAGGGCCGCCTTGGCGACCGCCGGACTGGAAGATTGTTTGATCATTGCGATGATGGCATCAATGTTGGACAGGGCCACCGCGAGACCTTCGAGTAAATGGGCACGGTCACGCGCTTTGCGCAGATCGAAAATAGTACGGCGGGTAACCACTTCGCGTCGATGCACAATGAAGGCGGCGAGAATTTCTTTCAGATTAAGCAGTCGTGGCTGACCGTTGACCAGCGCCACCATGTTGATGCCAAACACATTTTGCATCTGGGTTTGCTTGTACAGATTATTCAGCAGCACATCGGCCAGTTCACCGCGACGCAGTTCGATAACCATGCGCATGCCATCCTTGTCGGATTCGTCGCGCAAGCCGGTAATACCTTCGAGTCGTTTCTCCTTGACCAGTTCTGCTATTTTTTCCAGTAATCGGGCCTTGTTGACCTGGTAAGGCAATTCGGTGACGATTATGCTTTGCCGCCCGGACTTGTCTTCTTCGTAATGGGTCTTCGCGCGCAGATAAATCTTGCCTTTTCCGCCACGGTAAGCTTCTCGAATTCCCCTGGCGCCGTTAATGAATCCAGCGGTCGGGAAATCCGGCCCCGGAATAAACTCCATCAGACGCTCGATGTCGGCCTCGGGCTCGTCGATCAGCAGAATGCAGGCGTTCACGACCTCGGACAGATTGTGCGGCGGGATATTGGTGGCCATGCCGACGGCAATACCCGAGGAGCCATTGATCAGCAGATTAGGTACCCGGGTCGGCAGGACCACAGGCTCGTGTTCGGATTCATCGTAATTTGGCAGGAAGTCGACGGTTTCCTTTTCCAGGTCGGCGAGCAATTCGTGCGCAATTTTTGACATGCGCACTTCGGTGTAACGCATTGCCGCTGGCGAATCGCCATCGACCGAACCAAAGTTACCCTGCCCATCGACCAGCATGTGACGCATGGCAAAGGGTTGCGCCATACGTACTATGGTGTCGTAGACCGCGGTGTCGCCATGTGGATGGTATTTACCGATAACGTCGCCGACTACCCGTGCAGATTTCTTGTACGGTTTGTTGAAATCGTTACCGAGCACGCTCATCGCGTACAGGACGCGCCGATGCACCGGCTTGAGGCCATCGCGAACATCGGGTAACGCGCGCCCGACGATGACGCTCATGGCGTATTCGAGATACGATTGACGCATCTCGTCTTCTAAATTGACAGGAAATATTTCCTTGGCGATATCAGCCATAAAACTAGATACTCAGTGCTTAGAAATGACGCAGGAATGTTTAATTTTGAACCTGCGCAATTTTACCATAAACCCAAGGGTTAACACTACCGATAAGAACGTCCCGTCAGCGTTAAAATAAGCGGATTTGGGGGTTTTCCGACAACCGGTAGATGAAACTGCGTAAAGCGGTGGCGGCAACCTCGATTTTCGTTTTCAGCCGTTGCTAAATCTTGTAAGGTTCGGCTATGCAACACCGCTATCAAATCGTCCAGCCGGAATGGATTGTAACCGTAAATTCGGACTTCGAAGTATTGCAGGATTTCGCCGTGCTGATCGAAGACAATCTTATCCACAGCCTGGTACCCAATGACGAAATCGCTGATCTGGACTGCTATGCGCAAGCTGAAATCATCCCCCTGCCCGGCTGTGCCTTGCTGCCCGGTCTGGTAAACAGTCATACCCATGCCTCGATGAGCCTGTTTCGCGGTATGGCTGACGATTTACCGTTGATGGAATGGCTGACCGACCATATCTGGCCAGCCGAGGCGCGCTGGGTGGGCCCCGAGTTCACGATAGACGGATTCAGGCTCGCGGCAGCCGAGATGATTCGTTCCGGCACCACTTGCCTGAGTGACATGTATTATTTTCCGGATGAAGTTGCAGGTTGTGCGCAGCAGATCGGAATGCGCAGTGTCGTCGGTCTGATCGTGCTCGATTTCCCCAGCGTATGGGCGCAAGACGCGGCTGAGTATCTGCACAAGGCACTCGCGGTACATGATCAAATCAGGGAACTTCCACTGGTTAGCAGCGCCTTCGCACCCCATGCGCCCTATACGGTTTCTGATGAGCCCTTACGCCAGATAGCCATGTACAGCAATGAACTCGATATCCCGGTACACATGCATGTCCACGAAACCGCTGCCGAAGTCGCCGAGGCTCAGCAAAAGACCGGCCAGCGACCGTTGCAACGTCTCGATCAGCTTAACCTGCTCAATTCGAACCTGATTGCAGTGCACATGACGGAACTCGACGAATTTGAGATCGAACGCGTGGCTGAAGCGGGAGTCAGTATCGTACATTGTCCGGAATCTAATCTTAAACTGGGCAGCGGAATCTGTCCCGTGGCGACCCTGCTGGAGCTTGGCGTCAATGTATGCCTGGGAACTGATGGCGCGGCCAGTAACAATGATCTCGACCTGCTTGGCGAGATGCGAACCGCCGCCATGCTTGCCAAGGGCAGCAGTGGTAACGCGCGTGCCTGTGATGCCAGGCAGGCAATCGAGATGGCAACGATTAACGGCGCCAGGGCATTGGGTATGGCTGATCTAATCGGTAGTATCGAAAGCGGCAAATGCGCCGATCTGATTGCCATCGATTTATCGAGCCTTAATACCCAGCCACTTTATGACCCGGTGGCGCAGATCGTATATGCTGCCGCCAGTCGCCAGGTATCACACGTCTGGATCGACGGTGTCGCGCAGTTGAAAGATTTCGAATTTTGCCATCTCGACAGCAACGAAATCATCGCCAAAGCCGCTTCCTGGGCGCAAAAAATCAAGAGTTAGATAATGTCAGTAGAACCAAACGTAGATCCAGTCGAAATCGATAAATTCCAGTCGATTGCAAGCCGTTGGTGGGATCGCGAGAGCGAGTTCAAGCCACTGCATGAAATCAATCCGTTACGGGTTGCCTATATCGAGCGACAGGCGCAGGGGCTTGAGGGCAAGCGCATTCTCGACATCGGCTGCGGTGGCGGCATCCTGGCCGAAGCACTGGCGCAGAAAGGCGCCCAGGTAACCGGCATCGACATGGCCGAACTGTCACTCAAGGTAGCCAGGATGCACTTGCATGAATCGGCGCTCGAGATCGACTATCAGTTGTCTACGGTCGAAGCATTTGCCGAACACAACGAGGCGCAGTTTGATATCGTCACCTGCCTCGAAATGCTGGAGCATGTTCCTGACCCTGCTTCGATCATTACCTCGGCGTCGCATTTACTGAAACCGGGCGGCGTACTGTTTTTGTCGACCATCAACCGCAACCCGAAGTCCTTCGCCCTGGCGATTCTGGGCGCTGAATACATCCTCAGGATGCTACCCCGTGGTACCCATGAGTATAAGAAATTCATCAAACCTTCGGAAATGGCAGCCCAGTTGCGCGCCTGCGGCATGCAGGTAAGTGATATCAGCGGCATGAGTTACAACCCGCTCAGCAAGCATTACTCGCTGGGACGTGATATCGACGTCAATTACCTGATGACGGCGCGTTTTGATGATTGAAGCCATTCTGTTTGACCTTGACGGTACTCTTATAGACACCGCAGCTGACATGGGTGGCGCGCTCAACAATCTGTTACTCGAGGAAGGTCTTGAGCCACTACCACTCGATACAATTCGACCGCTGGTTTCACAGGGTGGCCTGGTGCTAACCCGGCTCGGCTTCGTCGACAAAGTCGCCGAGCAGGAAATCGAACCACTGCGGCAACGCTTCCTGCAGCACTACCATGCGAACGTGGCAAATGAGTCGAAGCTATTTGACGGCTATGCCGAAATTCTGGATGAACTCGAGCTGCGTTCAATTCCCTGGGGGATAGTCACTAATAAACCCGAATGGCTAACCCATCCCCTGCTCGAACAACTCGGTCTCGCACAACGCAGCGGCGTAGTCATCGGCGGGGATACCCTGGCACAGCGCAAACCCCATCCCCTGCCCTTGCAGGTTGCGGCAGAGCGTCTGCGGCTGAGTTGTAACAATTGTATTTATGTCGGCGATGACGAGCGCGACATTATCGCTGGTAAAGCCGCCAGTATGAAAACCCTGGTTGCGGCTTATGGCTATATCGAGGATGCCACCGATATCGAGGCATGGGAAGCAGACGGTGTCATCGACCAACCGCGTGATCTACTCAAACATCCACTCGTGGGGCTCACATGAGTATCGTACCCGGAGATTTTATAACGACACCTGATCTACTGGATGGCCAGGTAATCCTGGTGACCGGAGCCACCGGGGGATTCGGCAAAGCCGTTTCGATGGCGCTGGCCCGACACGGTGCCACGGTTATTTTACTGGCCAGGAATTTGCGCCTGGTGGAAGCGCTCTACGATGAAATCGAACAGGCTGGCGGCCCCACTCCAGCGATTTACCCGATGAATCTCGAAGGTGCGACCGAGCACGACTACGCGGAACTGGCGAACAATCTCGAATCCCAGTTAGGCCGACTCGATGGCATGATTCACTGTGCTGCGATCCTCGGCGCGCCTACGGTGTTTGCGCAGAGCGACGTGGCCACCTGGTACCAGGTACACCAGGTCAACCTGCATGCCCCCTACTTGCTGACCCGCGCCTGCCTGCCATTGTTAACTCGTGCGCCAAGGGCTTCGCTGTTATTCATGATCGACGACAAGACCGGAGCCTACTGGGATGCCTACCAGGTCAGTAAACAGGGACTCGCGGCCATGGCCGGGCTGATGGCACGCGAATACGAAGGCAGCAACCTGCAGGTCAACTGTTTCAATCCCGGCAAGACCCGCAGCAGTCTGCAAATGCGTGCATACCCTGCAGCGGACGACAATGATCAGCTGCCGCTCCCCGAGGACCATGTCGATACCTTTTTATACCTGATGAGTGCGACAGCAAACGAAAACGGTCAAATTTTCTCGCCCCGAAATTAATCCAGTAAAAAACTACTGGTATTCGAAATAAAATTCGGATTTATCCAGACAACGCTGCAGCTCGAGCAGGCACTGCTCGTCCGGCTTTAAGGACCAGCCCCCGTGGGTGCGCAGCTGGTAAGCATAATCTTCGCGGTGCATATGAAATACCACCGGCATGGCATCGGCAGACTGGTACTCGTTGAGCACCCCGATGAGGGTATCGATTTCACCCTCGCCATGGCCGTTCAAACGGATATGCAGGGCGCGTGCGTTTTCAGCACGAAAGTCGTCCAGTAACTGCACCCTGGCGGCCCGTAATTTGATGCCATTATTAAAATCATCGTAGGCTATTCCACCATCGACCACCCAAACCAGGTCTTTTTGCACGATAGGTTCCAGTTGCGCCAGCATGTCCGGTGGTACGCGCACATCGACCCGACCACTGCGATCATCGAGAGTCACGAAGGCCTCGCGTCCACGAAAACTGTTACGCATACGAATATCGACGACCAGCCCGCATATCCTGGCATTCTGCTCCTTTTGCCGGAATCTTTCGCCATTGCCGCCGGTGTCGAGCCGTTCCAGCCACTGCCCCAGCCGGGTCGGGGCAAACTGCCTGATTTCGGCGTCAACCATGGCCAACGGGTGCCCGGTGAGAAATAATCCGAGCGCTTCTTTTTCCAGTATCAGACGCTGTTTTTCGTCCCAGGCTTGACAATCGGGCAGTGGGCGATCGGTTTCGGTTACCGGTGAAATACTGTCGAACATGTCGCTGATACCGGCATTGACATTGGCTTGTTGCTGCTCGGCGGCCTGTATCGCGTAAGGCAGATGCGCCATTAACGCCGCCCGATTTTCGCTGAAACAATCCATCGCACCACCCTTTATCAATGCTTCCATTAACTTACGACTCGATTTCGCGGAATCGATACGCTTGCAAAAATCGTCCAGCGACTGGTACTCACGCTCTTGTCTGGTGGCAATAAGGCTTTCGATCGCGGCCTGACCAACACCCTTGATCGCGCCGAGGCCGTAATAGACCAGGCCATTGTCACCCGCCGTAAACTGGTAATTCGACAGGTTGATATCGGGGGTCCGGATATCTAGTTTCATATTGCGGCAATCATCGATCAGGGTGACTATTTTATCGGTGTTATCCATGTCGGCCGAGAGCACTGCCGCCATGAATTCTGCCGGATAATGGGCCTTCAACCATGCGGTCTGATATGACACCAGCGCATATCCCGCCGAATGAGATTTGTTGAAACCGTAGCCGGCAAACTTCTCCATCAAATCGAAGATGTAAGTTGCGGTCGTGGCCTCAACCTGGTTTGCGACTGCACCATCGGTGAAAATAGCGCGCTGTTGCTCCATTTCCTCCGCCTTTTTCTTACCCATCGCACGGCGCAACATATCGGCCCCACCCAGAGTGTATCCCGCCAGCACCTGGGCAATTTGCATGACCTGTTCCTGGTAGAGAATGACTCCATAGGTGGGTTTCAAGATGGTTTCCAGTGCCGGATGTGGATACTCGACGCGGGCACGACCGTGTTTACGATCGATAAAGTCATCGACCATGCCCGACTGCAATGGCCCCGGCCTGAACAACGCGACCAGGGCGATAATATCCTCAAAACTATCTGGTTGCAGGCGCCTGATTAAATCTTTCATGCCGCGCGATTCGAGCTGAAATACCGCAGTGGTCTGGTAGGCCTGTAATAGTTTGATGGTGTCGGCATCGTCCAGCGGTATGCGTTCGATTTCGAGCAAGTCATCGGGTCTTTGCGCGTTAATCGCGCGCACCGCCCAGTCGATGATGGTCAGGGTGCGTAGTCCCAGAAAGTCAAACTTGACCAGGCCAACCGCCTCGACGTCGTCCTTGTCATATTGTGACACCAGGCCGGAGCCACCCTGCTCGCAATAGGTCGGCGTGAAGTCGGTCAGGTCGCTGGGCGAAATCACCACGCCCCCGGCATGTTTGCCGACATTACGCGTGAGTCCCTCCAGTGAGCGGGCCATATCGATCAGCATCGTGACCTCTTCTTCCTGTTGATACAGCTCGAGTAAGGCTTCTTCCTGGTCCAGCGCCTTGTCCAGGGTTATACCCACTTCAAACGGCACCAGCTTGGCAATGCGATCGACAAAACCATAGGGGTGCGACATTACCCGGCCGACATCGCGGATGACCGCTTTCGCTGCCATGCTGCCGTAGGTAATTATCTGTGAAACCTGGTTACGGCCATAGTGATCGGCGACGTATTCGATAACTTCATCGCGCCGGTCCATGCAGAAATCAATATCGAAATCGGGCATGGATACTCGCTCCGGGTTGAGGAAACGCTCGAAAAGCAAATCGTAGGCGAGCGGGTCAAGGTCGGTAATATTCAACGCGTAGGCAACCAGCGAACCCGCTCCCGATCCACGCCCCGGCCCTACCGGTATAGCGTGTTGCTTGGCCCACTCGATAAAGTCCATGACGATCAGGAAGTAGCCCGGGAACCCCATCTCGATGATGACGTCAAGTTCGATCTGTAAGCGCTGATCATAAGGTTTGCGGTCGAGCTCCTCCCCGGCAGGCAGTTGCTGTTGCAAAAATTCGAGTCGTCGCTCGAGACCCTGTGCAGACACATGCCCAAAATAACTGTCAGTGGTATATCCGTCAGGGATCGGATACTCCGGTAGGTACGCCTGACCCAGTTCGAGACGCAGGTTGCAGGCGCTCGCAATCGCGACCGAGTTTGTTATCGCCGCGGGGATATCGGCAAACAATTCAACCATTTCATCGGCTGAACGCAGGTATTGCTGGGGTGAATAGAGTTTGGGCCGTCGTTCATCATCCAGCGTGAAACCGGTACAGATGCATACCCTGACTTCGTGCGCCTCGAAATCGGCCGCATCGATAAAACGAACATCGTTGGTGGCTACTACCGGTACCTGCAACGATTCAGACCATTTAACCGCCTGACTTATATAGGTCTCTTCATGCGCGCGCCCGGTACGTTGTAATTCGAGAAAAAACCGTTCGCCGAAAATGTCACGCCATTGCTGCAGGCAGGTTTCGGCCTGCTCGGTATTCTGTATCCTCAGCGCCAGCCCGATATCGCCCTCCAGGCAAGCGGATAAGGCGATCAAGCCATCGTTTGCGTCGCGTAGCCAATCGATTTCGATAGTGGCGCGATCGGCGGTCTGACCTTCCAGGTAGGCTCGCGAAACCAGCCGTTTCAGATTCAGATAGCCCTGCTGATTCTGCACCAGTAAAACCAGGCGACTCAGGGTTTCAGTGCGGTCTGGATGATGAATCCATACGTCGGCGCCAAATATGGGTTTGACGCCCATGGAGGTTGCCGCCTTGTAATGTTTGACCACGGCGAACATGTTATTGAGGTCTGTCAATGCGACTGCGCCCATGCCCCGCTCACGCAGTTTTTGTACCAGTGGCTTCAACCTGATAGTGCTGTCCTGCAACGAGTATTCGCTGTGCACATGCAAATGAACAAAACGATTACTCATCTAAATCAAGTCCCTGACCGGCCTGAAACTGCGCCGATGTACAGGCGACACCCCATGCTCTTGCAGCAGTTGGCGATGAAGTTCAGTTGGATAACCCTTGTGGCGGGCAAACTGGTACTGGGGGTATAACTGGTCGAGTTCGAGCATCTGGCGATCACGATATTGCTTGGCCAGTATCGAGGCCGCCGAAATACAGGGTTCCGAAAGGTCCCCGCGGACAATCGCGAGCATCTGGTAGCCGTCGAGCTGCGGTAGCCGGTTGCCGTCGATCAGCACCTGCCCGGGTTTTAAATCCAGTCCCAGCACCGCTCGCTTCATCGCCAGCAGGCTGGCCTGCAGGATATTGATTTCATCGACCTCGAGCTGGCTGGACTCGGCAATAGCCCAGGCTTTCGCGCGTTGTTTGATTTGCAGCTCCAGTGAAATGCGCCGGGACGCCGAAAGTTTCTTCGAATCGGTTAAACCGTCGATCGGGAAATTTTCATCCAGGATAACCGCCGCCGCTACCACCGAGCCCGCCAGGGGACCACGTCCCGCTTCGTCGACACCCGCGACAAGCTTCGCAATTGGGTTTTCATCCATATATAATGCGCCGTTTGAAATTCACCCTTACCACTATGTCACAAATACTCAAGGTTGCGGTTGTCGGTGTTGGTCACCTCGGCAAATGGCACGCAGACAAATACGCCGCGGCCGCCGATTGTGAACTGGTTGCAGTGGTAGATACCAATATTGAGACTGCCAGGGATATCGCACAAAAACATGGTGCTGACGCTTACTCCGATTACCGCGATATCATCCCGCTGGTCGACGCGATCAGCCTGGTGGTACCAACTAGCCTGCATTATAAAATTGCGCGCGAGTTTCTGGAAGCGGGAATTCACTGTTTGATCGAAAAACCGATAACCGAATCGATTGCGGAGGCCGAAACGCTGATTGAAATCGCCCGCGTTAACAAGCTGGTATTGCAGGTTGGGCATATCGAGCGCTTTAACAGCGTGATGATCGGTATCGTAGAGCGCCTCGATAAGCCCCGCTTTCTCGAATCGACGCGGCTGGCCCCGTTCACGACCCGCGCCACCGATGTCAGTGTTATCCTCGACCTGATGATTCACGACATCGATATCATCCTCGACCTGATCGAAAGCCCGATCAGGCGGATTTCAGCGAGCGGGATCTCGGTACTATCCGACACCATCGATATCGCCAACGCGCGAATCGAATTTGAAAATCACTGCGTCGCCAACGTGACTGCCAGTCGTATCAGTCGCAAGCGCGAGCGCAAGCTACGTATATTTCAGAAAAACACATACCTGTCGGCCGACCTCCAGGACAAGCTGCTGGCGGTAAACCGCAAAAGTGAAACCGATAACGACGAAGGTTACCGTGATATCAAGCATGCAGAGCATCGCTTCGAAGATAACGATGCACTTAACCTCGAAGTCCTCGACTTCATCAACGCGATAAAAACCGATGGACGTCCGAAAGTTGA
>Ga0209165_10000395_pt1 | contig 15001 bp, 8 predicted proteins | sample tdAd001_FD_187122 | JGI IMG/M metagenome (GOLD analysis project Ga0209165, IMG submission 187122) | Marine sediment microbial communities from the Atlantic coast under amendment with organic carbon and nitrate - tdAd00.1 (SPAdes)... | ecosystem: Environmental > Aquatic > Marine > Coastal >... | reverse complement strand
TCTCTTTCAAGTGAATTGATTGGTTCCAACAAACTCTCAGGGTTGGCCGGTTCGCTGCCGATACACCAGCCTTCCAGGATCACAAGATCAACGGGTCCACACACGCTTGTCCAATCGGACACAGGAGCACGATCGTCAGCCGCCTTGTCGAATCTCGGAATCTCAATTGACTCGTCAGCACCGAGCGCCTTGACTCCCTGGATGGTAGCCAGGGCCAGATCGATATCGTGTGTGCCGGGGACGCCCCTGGTCGCCAGCAAAGGATGAACAGATTCCGCGAGTTGCTGCCTTTCTCGCCGAGTGCAGTAGAAGTCGTCGATGGAGACGCTGACCACTGAGCGTCCCTCGATGTCATGCAAGTACCGGCAAAGAAGTTGGGCAAGCGTCGTCTTCCCCGTACCCTGTGCCCCGTGAATGCCGAGCAGGTAGGTCGAGTTCGTGTGCTCGTCCATTTCCCGCTGTAACCAGCGTACCAACGGCGCGTAGTGATTCATCGCTGTACAGGATATCGCAACGCTCCGTATGACGGGACCCATTCCTTTGATACTGTGTGCGGATGCCAATTCTTCTTCGATTCTTGCTGATAACCAGCGCCCTTTTCAGCGTTAGTTGCGGCAGCGATGAGCCGGCGACACTGACGCAATCGCCCGATGTTAGTGGGCCTGCTACGTTTGTCGGCAGCAGCCAATGCGAGTCCTGTCATCAGGGCGAGTTCGCCGACTGGATGGGTTCACATCACCAGCTGGCGATGCAGGTCGCTGATAGTGACACTGTGCTCGGCGACTTTGATGATGCAGGCATCGAGTACTACGGCGAGACCGTTCGGTTCTTCACGCGTGACGGTGAACGCTACGTGCGGACACGCAATGAGCAGGGGGAAGAGCAGGATTTTCGAATCGCTTACGTCTTCGGTGTCGAACCGCTGCAGCAATACCTGATCGAGTTCCCGGGTGGTCGTCTGCAGACGCTCGCCTTCTCGTGGGATGCACGGACCAGGGCACAGGGCGGGCAGCGCTGGTTTCACGTTTACTCTGACGAATACATTGCACCTGATGATTTCCTGCACTGGACAGGGGCGCAACAGAACTGGAACTACATGTGTGCCGAGTGCCATTCGACAAACGTAAGCATGGGCTTCGACCTCGAGAGCAACTCGTTTAACACGACGTACTCGGAGATCACTGTTGGTTGCGAGGGATGTCATGGCCCGGGCTCTACGCATGTTAAGCGGGCGATTGCCGGCGACGGAAGAGGCGACTACGGGCTCGAGGTGGATCTCGATGATCGGGGCAGGGCAACGTGGATCATGAATGCAGACACCGGCATTGCCGCGCGCAGCGAAGTTCGAATGCAGCCTCAGCAGCAGCCCGAAGGCTGTGGTCGTTGCCATTCGCGCCGCGGAATTATTGCGGCAGAGTACGAATACGGCGAGCCCCTTGCCCACACTCATATGCCCGCGCTACTTGATGAGACACTGTACTTCCCTGACGGACAGATTCTCGATGAGGTCTACGTCTACGGCTCCTTCCTGCAGAGCAGAATGTACCGGGCCGGCGTCACCTGCAGTGATTGTCACAATCCACATTCCGCTCAGCTTGTCACAGGCCCCAACCCCAACGACGTCTGTGCGCAGTGTCACCTGCCGACGAAGTTCGCCGCCGTCGAACACACCGGTCACGCACCGAAACAGGCGGCTTGCGTCGACTGCCACATGGCATCGAGAAATTACATGGTCGTCGACGGCCGGCGGGATCACAGCTTTCGCGTGCCGCGTCCTGACCTGACTGAAAGCATCGGCACCCCGAATGCCTGCAATGGTTGCCACGTGGACAGCGATGCGGCATGGGCGACAGCGGCAATAAACGAGTGGCGCGGCTCCGAGTCGTGGCAGCGAGCACATTTTGCGCCAGCGATTGACGCTGCCCGGCATGGCTTTGCGAATGCAGAGCTTGTCGATGTCGTAAGCAACATCGAATTTCCTGGTATCGCCAGGGCAACGGCAATTTCATTGCTGGCACAACCATTCAGCAGTAGGGAATATCGAACACTCGAGGCCGAACTCGGCAGTGCAGATGCGTTGATAAGGATTGCGGCACTGCAGCAAGTTCGCGCTTTGCCCGACGACCTGCGGCTACGCCTGCCCGGGGCGAAGCTGCTCGCGGACCCGGTGCGTGGTGTGCGCGTCGAGGCAGCACATGCCTATGCCGGGCTGCGGGATTTGCTACCCATAGACGCAGCACGCGCATGGGCACAGGCTGAACAGGACTTTCGCGCTGCCAATCAGGCGATTGCAAATCGGCCGGGGGCGCATCTTGCGCTCGCGAGTTTTGAGCTGGCGCAAAACAACGCTCCCGTAGCTATTGAGCACTACAAAACAGCATTGCGTATTGAGCCACGCGCCGTAGCCGCGCGACTCAACCTGGCAGATGCGTTGCGAGCAACTGGCGAAGAGGCGCGTGCCGAGGAGGTTCTACGCGAAGGTCTCACACTCGACGCAAACAACGCCGCGTTGCATCACTCGCTCGGATTGCTCCTTGTCCGCAGTGCAAAGCCGGAGGACGCGTTGGCAGAGCTTCGCCTGGCGGCCGAGCTCGGGCCGGAAGATCCGCGCTTCGCGTACGTGCTGGGTATCGCGCTCAACTCGCTGGACGAACAGCAGGAAGCACTGCAGGTTATGCGAACAGCGCATGCGAGCTTCGATGGCGACTTCGACATCGCGATGGGGCTTGCAACAATGTTGAGAGACAGTGGCGACGTTGACGGAGCGTTGGGTGTTGCGTATTCACTGGCGAGGCGTCACCCGGAAAACCAAAACGTGCTGGCGTTGTTAAGGTCGCTGGGCGCTGTGCCGTGAGCGATGCGGCCACTTGGTCCGTAGCTCAGCTGGATAGAGTACTGCCCTCCGAAGGCATTATTTTCGAAGGTGATAGCTTGCGGCTACCTCAGTTCTCGAAGCGATAACTGAGGTCGAGCCCGGAGTCCCTTTGTCCTGATGTGCCGGTAATGCCAAACCCTTTCTTGAGGTCGTAGCGCACACGGATGACGTTGTCGGTGTCGAACAGGCCGATGCCGTAGCTGACGAAGACCTTGGGCGCGATATAGGTACCGAAGTCGACGCTGCCCACACCCCGCTCAAGGTCGAAGTCGCTGCCCGTCACCAAAAGAGTTAACGCGCGCTCTTCGGTCGTCATCGGGTTCGTATACGCCTCGATTGTGGGTCGCTTGAGTGAGCCGGCAACTAATAGTCCGGCGCGTCGAACCTGTGTATTGCCGAATATTTCTCTTTCGGCGCGCAACCTGAGATAGGGGTCGTCCACCGGCCCTCTCGGGAACCGAATTTGTCCTTCGGTGATGTCGAGGCGCTGACCAAACGCCAGGATCTCTCCATCGACGATCAGCCGTCCGTCAGCCATCGGGATCAGGTCGCCGGTCCAGGTCAGATCGACGGCGCCGGTTATGTCGGCTTCTGCAACATCCAGGTCGACAATGACATCGTCGCCGAGCGATGTCCTGAGGTTGCCGAAGATCTGAATGGCGCCGGCACTATCTTCCGCAACGGGTTCCTCGGGAAGCTCGCCGGCCACGATGACGACGTCCTCGCTTTCATAGATCTTGCTGGCGCCAATATTGCTGGGCCTGATGCGGGCACTCGGTATCATCAGCTCACCGTCGATGTTCAGCGCCTGGCCGTCAAAGGCGACTTGCAGGTCGACGTTGGCAACCGCACGCACGTCAGGTACGTCAACGAGCACCAAATTGTCGCCAGCCAGCGTCAGCTCAAGACCACCTGCGGCACGCTGATCCCGGCCCGTGCGTGTGCTAATGCGACCGACACCATCACCGGCGCGGAACGTACCCTTCAGCTCAATCTCGCCATCGTCACGCACCTCTGAAAACACCTCGATGTCCTGCAGTACGAGGCCAATGGGAAGATAGACCAGCGCGCCTCGTTGTAGTGAAAAGTCTCCTTGCATGCTCGGCTTTTCTACGGAGCCGCTAACAACCAGGTCGATGTACAGTGAGCCGGTCGCATCGTCAATGAGCGGCAAAAGAGGCGCCAGCACGCCGATATCTGCAAGGTCAACGTCGATTATTGCGTCGATATCGGCAGACCCATCGACACTGACATCGGTCACATCGAACTCGGCCGCAATCTGGCCCTGCCCTGGTAATGGTATGTCTATGATGCCCGTTCGCAGGCCGCCGCCATTGAGGTCGAAACCTACCCTTGCCTCGTCCGTCGAGAACGCAACCTCCGGGTCCTCGTTACTGACAACCGAGCCCGGCGTCATCGCCATATCTCCACGACCGGTCGGCTCCCCGTCCGGATCGATCTGCAAGCTCAGCTGGCCCGTCACCGACTGGTCGAACGTGAGGCCAGTTTCGAAGAACGTGTTTACAAGGTTGAGCGGCACAGCGCCCAGGCTTGTTGAAACGATCACACCTTCGGCCTCAGTCCAGGAAGTTGAACCGGACAGCCTGACGTCGTGGTCGCCGGCGATATGAAACTCGTCGACCGTTGCCCGGGTCTGCGACACCTGAAGTCCAACAGGATTGTCGAGGGCGGCGGAGTATTCAAAAGCCAGCAGTTCGAATGAGTTCATTTTTCCGGACCAGGTAGACGGTTCAGTCCAGCTGTCGAGCGCACCCTCCAGCGACAGAGCAGCTTGCATGTCGGCATTTGCGATGCTGAGGTCCGCCGTTTGTTGATCTGCGTCGACGTAGAGTTGCAGCAGGGCTTCGTCCGCAGACGCTCTGCCCAGCGCAACGCCGCTTGCCGCTAATTCCAGGTTGAGATTACCGCCTGACGCTGATTGATCAATGATCGTCACCTCCGACACAGCGATCGAACCGTAGACAAGATCTTTGGCAGTGCCCTCAACCTGCAGACGCGGCAGTTGCCCGGCGAGCGAGAGATTGCCAGCTGCGATGAACGTCCCTTGCGCGTCGCTAATGTAGTGCCCAATCTGATCCACGGTGACATCGAAACTTGCACCCTCGGCGGTGTAGGGGTTGCCGTTGACCAGGGCGATGGACTCACCATGCAGAACGCGGAGCTTATCAAACAACCAGTCCGATTCGCGGTAGTCGAAACGACCGTCCGCAGAGAGCGGCTTGCCCAGCACGTCACCGCGAACGTCGGCGGCGTCGACCGAGAATACAAGTGGCTCTTGTGTGCCCTCTACGGCGATCGAGCCACTCAGCGTCATGGGCCACTCGGGCACCAGCGCGGAGGTGCGAATGTCTGACGCCACTACATTTGCTGCAAAGCGCTTCTCCGCTTGCCAGCTGTATTCTGCGTTGCCTGCAACAGAGCCGCCGAGCACGTCGCCATCAATGATCTCCGCTACGATGGATTCGCGGTTACCTTCGGCCGAGATTGTGAACGTTCCCTCGGGCATTTCCGGTACGAGTACGTGCAACGTGCCGTTTACCGTCCATGCATCGAGCGTCCCGGCGAGTGTTACGGCACCGGTCCGGCTTTCGAACTGAACCACGGTGCCATTCAGTGGCCACCGGAAGTTGCCCCATTCAAGTTGTCCTGCCAGTGTCTCATTCTGCAGGTCGATCTCGGATGCCAGGGAGGCGCGAGTGTCGGCCCCGGCAATTCTCGCTGTTGCATCGACACGTAACGACTGAAAGTCACTACCTAGATTTGCGGTAATGGCTATCGGCGCGCTCTGACCTGCCAGACCAGGGTGCACTACCAGGTCGACGTCGACAGTAATCTCGTTCTCCCACCGACCGGAGAGGGTCATCGAATCGACAATGAAGGGGTCGGACTCGCTTGCGTCCGTCACGGTGACGTTTCTTACCGCAAGTTTGGTAAAAATCAGCTCTACGGGTAGCTGCAAACTTCGCAGGACGTCGGGCACCTGTACCGGCGCTGCAGAATCGTCGCTTTGCTTTAGCGCGACGGTGACGTCGCCAGCATTGGCGTGGTCAATCGTGATTCTCCTGGATAACAGGTTAATGTCGATGGCGGCCGTTAACTCGGCGACCGACACATCGACGCCTTCGCTGTTGAACGTCAGGCGATGAACAGTGACTCCGGAACTCAGGTCACCTGACAATCTTCCTGCAGTTAGCGCCTCATTCGTTGCTGAAACGGCAACAGACCAGACCCAGTTCGCGCCGTGCTGTGTGTGCAACAGCCAATACCACGAGCCGGCAATGAGCAGAATCAATGCCAAAGAGAGCGAGAGTAAGAGGCGGCGAGGCGTCATAGCAACGGCGTGCCGATCGTTACGTGCCATCGCCATGGCTTGCCTTCGAAGTCGATCGCCTGCGCGACATCGACTCGAATCTCGCCTGCAATGGAATACCAGCGGATGCCGACGCCGATGCCGCGCTTCAGTTCGCGGTTATCCCAGTCGTTGAAGGCATTGCCGATGTCGACAAAAGCGGCTCCCGACCATGATTTGAGGAATCGGTATTCAACCTCGGCGCTCCCGGTAATGATGTGGTTGGAGCCAACATCGTTGTTGCTAAGTTGTTCGAAACCGTAACCACGCACACTCGCGCTGCCGCCTGCCTTGAAGCGGTAGTAGTTCGGCAGTCGGGTTTGCTCCACCGCGATGGGGCCTTCGGCCGTGTCAATGGCGAAGTTGATGACCTCCGCGTCGGTGTAGCCGACTTCCGCACGGAGATGAAACTTGAGGTTGTCGCCCCTGAGGTAGCTGCGTCGGGTAGACAGGTAAAGCTGCGTGAACTCGACGGTGGAGCCGATCGCATCGCTGGAATGAAAAATCCACGCCCGGTCGCGCCTGCCCGTGGTCTCAAAGCGTCGGCCCTGAACATCCACGACCTCGAGGTCATAGCCAACTGAAAGCGCACGATCAGAACCACGCAGCCATTCCTGGAAATTCGGGTCATCATTGATGATAAGGGGATCGACAACGGGTACGAGTTCGTTAAATTCGCGGTTGTTGTTGAGGTACTGCACAAATGGGGTCGTGAACAGCTGGGCTTCTCCGCCCTTGAAATTTCGAAGGCGCAGACGGCCGAAACGATAGTGCTGTTCGTCGAGGTCACCCCTGGCGATCGTGATGGTGTCCTCATCCTCTTCATCGCGTTTGACCTCGAGGTCGATATTCTCGAACCGCAGCGTTACCTCGGCATCCCACCATTGACGTGCGCGGCTTCGCAGGGGCTTCAGATAACGGCCACGTATTGTGATCTGGTCATCGAGATCCTGGTAGCCAACGCCCACATCGAGTCGATCACCATAGGCTGATACCGGGTGGCGGCTGTAATTCGCCTGCAGCCGAAATCCTGTGTCATCACCCCAACCAATGGCACCCGAGTAGTGGTTTCTGGTCTCGGTTTCCACTTGTACGTCGAAGTCGACCGCCGGCGGGTCGAGCTCATGGCGCTCCGTCTCGACAACGGCCACATCGTCAAAGTATCCCGTTGTCCAAAGATCAGTTCTCAACCGACTAACCAGCTGCGCGGTATAGGGGTCGCCCTTCTCGAATCGAGGAATGTGCTCGAGAATATCGGGTTTCAGTTCATGAGAACCAAAATTCACGTCGCCCATGACATACCTGGGTCCGGTGTCCAGCAGCAGGCGCAGGTTGGCTGAGTTTTTCTCCAGGTCGATCTCGAGCACGTGTACGGAGAACGCCGCCGACAAGTAGCCGCGATCGTTCGCGATATCGATAGCATTCTGCTTAGCGTTTTCCCAGGCGACCTGGTCCAGTATCGAGCCTTCGGCCAATGGCCACGCATTGAGCCAGGACCGAAATCGACGATGGTCGGACCCATGACCTGAAACCCTGACATCAACGCTGGAAATCCGCACCGGTTGGCCCGCATCGATCGTTAGCTCCAGGGTCGTATCTTCGCCGTCTCGCGGAATGATTTGGGCAGCTATTTCGGGCGTGTAGTAGCCGTATGGTCGCAGTGCGGCTCGCGCGTCGGCCATTGCCTCCTCGAGGACCTTGTCATAGTCGCGCGGCCGAATCCTGGCTCGAGCGCCGAGTTGCACCGTGTCGACGTGGCTCAGCACATTTGCCGTCAGCGTTTCGTCGAGGCCGCTGACCACATACCTGACATCGCCAATCGCAGTGACAGGCGATGCGAGCATAATCAGGTAAAGAATCTTTCGAAGTTTGGCCAATCCCGGGCCCTCGTCATTGCATGACGTTTGTTTGTCCCAAATTGTACCTGAGGTAACTCTCCACTTACCCGCATCGACCGTCATCGATAGCCGACGCCGCTGTAAGATTTATGAGTGTGCCGACGAAACATACCGGTTGGCGAATTTTGACTGTAGAATACGCAGCCCAATCAAAGCGCCCGTAGCTCAGCTGGATAGAGTACTGCCCTCCGAAGGCAGGGGTCACAGGTTCGAATCCTGTCGGGCGCGCCAGTAAACAAGAAAGCCCCTCATTGAGGGGCTTTTCTGTTTACAGCGGCCCGTTGGTTCGAACCTTAGGTTCGACCAATCGCGAAGCGATTGACCAGGCAGCGCCGCAGGCGTAAGTGCATCCTGTCGGGCGCGCCATTTCCTTCGTTTGAAGGCGCGTAAGTAGTGGTTTGTTAGTTAACAACTGGAGACGCCCGCGGATAATTTATCTAAACGAACCACAACCGGGCTCAACTGAGTCCGGCATAATTCCGGCAATACCTTATTGTTGATATGTCGGGGGATGCGTATTTTCGGTGCCTGTCCCCCGATTCCAATGGCTACCGCAATACTGCAGAAGCCGATCTATCAGGAACCGCGAAATCTTGATCAAAATCATCCTGAGTTTTTGCGACAATATGGCTATGCGGACAACATCATGTCATAAGAAACTGGTCTTCCGGGCCGCTCTGTTCTATTGCTGCTTCTTGTTGACCGCTTGCGCACATCAGGATGAAACGTACCTTGAGTTGCCGTTGAGCAATGCAAAGCACTTGCCTGTCCCGGATGTCACGGCGCAAATAGTATCCTTAAGTAATTGCACGAACGCCGAAAGCGACGAGCTCCGGCTAAACTCCCAGGAACCCGTTACCGTAATCGTTCACGGTTGTTTTTCGTCGGCTGGCATGTTTCGTTCGCTGGCTGATGTGTTTGCTTTTCATGGGCAACAAACTGTTTGTTTCAACTATGACGATCGCGACAGCCTGGCGAACAGTTCGAAAGAACTGATTACGGCCATTGAGGAACTCTCTGCGGTTCTGAAAAAACCCGATATCACGGTGATTGGACACAGCCAGGGAGGCCTGGTGGCCCGACGTGCCCTAGTTGAGGATCGATCAGATCGCCTTGCTGTTAGCGATGTCGAGATCGATCTGGCGACCATATCGACACCCTTCGGCGGTATCGAAGCCGCGGCGCATTGTGGATCGAAGACATTGGCCTGGGCGTCGCTGGGGCTCGTCAAACCCATTTGCCACATCATTACCGGCAGCAAATATCGCGATATTCCGGCGAATTCAGATTTCATTTTGCAACCAGGACAACTGGTTCCGTCCGTCAGCAGGCATATCAAGATTGTGACGGACGAGGTCGGTACGTGTCGCGTTTACGATGAGCATGGCGCTTGCCGTAAAGACGATTTCGTCTTTAGTGTCGACGAACAAAATCAGCACATTGTCGATGCGCATGAAGGTTTGCTACCGCTGCTGGTCAAAGCAGGACATGTGGAAATAGTTGGTGATGCGAACACGGTACCGGAAAAACTAATCGGGATATTGCAGCAGCAGGGGGTATTAAGAGCAACGCCGGTAGAAGAAGCTGAAGAACTGGCGAAATTGCTTGTGGATCTGTATTTGGTGCCTTAATCGTGTTTCACGAATATCAGCTCGTCGGTGGCAAAGCCAAGCTCACGAGCTTTGTTCACCAGTGATCGCAAAGTGTCCGGCTGCATTTGTGCTGCGCGACTGAGAATCCAGAGGTAATCGCGGTCTGGGCCGGCGACCAGTGAATATTGATAGCCGCTCTTGTCCAGCTCGATAATGTTGTAGCCGCCATAGAATGGGCCAAAGAAAGACACTTTGAGTTGACCGATATCGCTGGCGCCGACGAAGTAAGCCTTGCCAATCGCCTCATTCCATTCGCCAGACTTTTCGTTGTAGCCTCGATTCACGACGCGCACGCCACCGTCTTGGCGCAAACTGTAATCGGCGGTCACGGCCGACAGTCCACGTTCAAAGCTGTGATCAAGCCGCGCGACTTCGTACCAGGTACCCAGGTAACGGTCGATTTCGAATTCTGACACCACCGTGACGCCATCTGGTGTACCGGCGCAGCCGCTCACAAGAGCCAGGAAAAAAATCCCCGCGTAAAGCGGGGATAATCTTGAGGTGCGCACGGAGCGCGGGGGGGTAAGGTTTGACTCAGTCATTCGACAGAAAGTCATCAAGAACAATGAGTCCGAACTCGGTTGACCCAGTTAATGGATCTCTTGCAACAGCTGTGTAGACGCCACCGTCAGAGACCGAGATGGTCGCGGGGCCTATCGCAGCGGTTTTCGTGCCGGTTGGCGTGACAGTAACGTCGTAGTCACCAGCCGGAAGTGCCAGGAAACCCGTGTTGGCTTTGAACGGGATATTCTCGAGTGTCGGCGCTTCAACGTTGATGTCGGCACCTACCGCGGTCACATAGATATCGACGTCCGCTGCAGTCGGTGATGCGTGCACAATTCGAACCTTGGCGTTAGTCGCAACACGACGTGGGTCGTCAGTAAGAATCAACGGTTCGATGGCCGCCAGCTGACCCACGGCGAATATTGAGTACCGCTCACCGGCGACAAGGTCGAGGTCGACCGGGCCGATAGCGATCGCGCCAGGGTTGCCAGCGACTGTCACTGAGACGTTGTAGGTACTGCCCGGTACTTCGACGAAGCCGGTCGCCTGCGGAAATGCCAGCCCGGGAACCAGCACACCACCGTCAACGACGATGTCGACTGCGGGCGCGTCGGGTGACGCATGAATAACCTGAAGCGATGTCGGCGTGTTTGCATCGAGAAGCACGAGGGATCCAGCGCCATTTAGAGCGACGAGGCTGATCGGCGCCCCACCTCCACTGGTATTCGGCACAGCAGCAATAGTCAGGTCGTCGCCGTCAGCTAACGTCACCGTTCCAGAGTCGAAAACAACTGCGGACGGATCACCAGCTGCCGTTACCCTGATCTGATAGTCGCCCGCAGCTACTTCAGCGGGCCCAATGGCCTCCTTGAAAGAAAACGTACCTACAGGTGCGCTGGCGGCCAGGTCGGCGCCGGGTGTCGTGACAAAGACATCGACTGTCGGAGCGGCTGCTGACCCATGAAGAACAAACAGCCGTGCCGACCCGGCACTAACCGCTATGTCCGGCTGACTGATCACGACAGGCTCAATGGCCGCCACATCATTTACGGCGACGATTGTGTAAATGGTGTCGCCGGCGAGATCCAGATCAACTGGACCTATCACCGCGGCATTGCCACCGGGCAGGATGCCATCAACCTGAATCGTGTAAGTTCCTTCGTCCAGTGTTAGCTGAGATGAGCCGACTTTATAATCGACACCGCTGAGAACCTCGGCGCCGTCAACAAGAACATTTACGGCTGGCGCATCGGGGGAAGCATGCAAAACCTGCACCTTCAGCGTGGCCGCCGGTGGTTCGATTGGCTGTTGCGGTTGAACATTGTCGTTGTCTGAGTCACATGCTGCTATTGCCAGCATGCTGCACACAACGACTAACTTGGTTGAGAGTTTCATAATGTTACCTTTCTGGTGGTGTTGTTTAAGACGGTGACCAGTCTCGCTAAACAGGGCGCGGAAAGGGTCTCGCAGACGTCTCTAAATGTTTCTAGATGTTTCGGGTAGCCGATGCTCCGCGATTACCGACCTGGCACGGGTTATGATTGCGCCATGACAAAGGTTCTGCTGATAGATGATGACCGGAAGCACTCCGAGTTGATGCAGGCGTATTTCAAGCGCCACGGCATCAACCTTTCATGTGCATATGACTCAGTCGAGGGCTTCAAGAAGCTGGCCCGCGAAGAGCCGGATCTGTTATTGCTCGATGTCATGTTGCCAGGCAAGGACGGTTTCGAGATTTGTCGAGAAGTTCGTAAGACCAGTAATATTCCGATCATCATGCTTACCGCTCGTGGTGATGTCATCGACCGCGTGTCGGGCCTCGAGTTGGGAGCCGACGACTACATTGGCAAACCGTTCGAGCCGCGTGAACTGGTTGCGCGTGTACAAGCGACGTTGCGCCGATCAGAGATTGCAGGGGCGAAGGTCGGTGAGCTGAACTTTGAAGGGCTGACGATTGATACCGAGGCGCGATCAGTGCGCGTTGACGACAAGTCCGTAGATCTAACGTCGATGGAGTACGAGCTGCTTTTGATACTTGCCCGAAGGCAAGGGCGCAAACTCTCCCGCGACGACATTCTCAGCGAACTGCGGGGCATCGATGCGGCAATCCTGACGAGATCCGTCGATATCATGGTCAGCCGCCTGCGCCAGAAGCTAGGCGATTCGGTCAAACCAGCCCGCTTCATCCAGACAATATGGGGCCGCGGCTATTCGTTCGTCGGTGTACCGCAGTCTGATGCCTAATCGCCTAGCGCGCTCCCTGTCATTTCGCCTCCTGGTTATCTTCGTTTTGTTGGGTGGCTTGTTCGTGTTCGGCACGTTCAAGGCAATACAACGCTTTTACAACAGTGACCAGATACGCGGACTGATCAGCGGACACTTGTCATTGCATGTGAGCTATGTGCGCGAAGACATTGGTGTTCCGCCACGCATCGACAGAGCAATAGCAATCACAGAAAAGGTCCCAGTGGACATCCGTATTCTGGGTCCCGATATCGATTGGGCATCCGATCCGGCGTTTCCACGGCTTGAACAACTCGATTTTGGGTCCAGTCTCCGGTTCAGTGACGATCCGGGCGCGTGGGCGGACGAACTTCGGGGTGTCGACTTTGCGGACCTCGATAACCACGATTTCCTACGTATGCGACAGGGTGGTTACGAAATCGTGGTCTCGACGCCGAGAATCTCGGACGTGTCCACCGGGCCGCCGCTTGTACCGCTAATCTTGGGGCTGGGACTGTCATTATTGCTGTTGGCCTATGCGGCGGTTACCTGGCTATTTCGGCCAATCCGGACGATTCGTGAAGGTGCCGAGCACATAGGCCAGGGCAACTTTGATTTCCGTATTTTGAAGACACGCCGCGATCAACTCGGCGATCTAGCAGCGGATATCAATAAGATGGCGGGTGACGTCGAGAGCATTCTTGATGCGAAACGGACGCTGCTACTTGGGATCAGCCACGAATTGCGCACGCCGCTCTCAAGGATGCGGCTGGAGCTGGAGTTTCTCGACGACGAGGAGAAAGTCGAGAGCCTGAAAACAGAAATCCGTGAGATGGAGAAAATCGTCGTCTCATTGCTCGAAGCAGAGCGGCTGAACAGCCGTCATGCACAGCTATCTCGAACGCAGGTAACCATCGGAGAACTAATCAACGAATTGCTTGATGATTTCTTTGCGAGGGATGCTGACCGGATCAGCGTAAGTCTTCCGGCGGAGCCCGTCACTGCGCATATCGATGAAGCGCGCATCACATTGCTTCTGAAAAATCTGATTGCTAATGCGTTGCGATACTCGAGGCCGGGAGATGGGTTGGTAGAACTGGTGGTCGCAACGAGTGACAGCGAACTCATCATGACGGTGACGGATCACGGCCCCGGCCTGTCACAGGACCAGGCAGAGCACATCGGCGAGCCTTTCTATCGCAGTGACGCATCACGCGCGCGTGAGTCCGGCGGCACCGGCCTCGGCCTGTACCTGGCAACGCTGGTTGCCACTGCGCATGGCGGCGCGTTGAAATTACTCGATACCGATGATCAAGGTGCGAGATTTGAAGTTCGCATTCCTCTAATAGCCTGATAGGCCTCGAGGGCGCGCCGTCGCGCCATGTCGTGATCAACGATAGGCGTCGGGTAGTCGGAGTTTGCCCCATCGGTCAGTTCCGGTATCCACCGATGTGCGTAGTGGTTATGCGGATCAAACTTGCCGGCCTGCAGACTCGGGTTGAAGACGCGAAAGTACGGTGCTGCGTCAGTGCCGCATCCCGCTACCCACTGCCAACTCGCCGAGTTATTGGCAAGATCGGCGTCCACGAGATTGTCTAGAAACCACGCAGCACCCGCTTGCCACGGAATGAGCAGGTCCTTGACCAGGAATGAAGCAGCGATCATACGTACCCGGTTATGCATCCAGCCGGTCTGCCGGAGTTGGCGCATGCCTGCGTCAACAATTGGATAACCCGTCACTCCGCGCTGCCACGCACGCAGCTGTGCACTGTCTTCCAACCACGGAAAGCCTTCAAACTCGGTACGCAGGGGTTTGTCGGGCAGCGTTGGAAAGTGAAAAATCAGATAGGTGCTGAAGTCACGCCAATACAACTGACGCAGTAACGCATTCGCTCCACTTCCACTGCGCATCTGCATCGAAAATTGGTTCGTTGCATGCCAGATCTGACGCGCGCTGACTTCACCGAAGTGCAGGTGGGGTGACAGTCGAGACGTAGCATCCAGGTCAGGTCTGTCGCGGTGCTGATCATAGTTCTGGACTACGGACTCAAGTTTGTCGATCTGATTCAGAGCACTCGATTCACCCGGAGCCCAGGTGTCACGAAGCCCCTGCGCCCAATCGGGTGCTGTTGGCAGCAGATTTAGTTCCTCCAGCCGCAGCGATAGGAGCGAGTGGCGGGCAAACGATATTGAGTCTGGGACAGGCAATGGAACCGGCGGGTCCCCAATGGCATTCGCAGCTCTCCAGAACGGCGTGAACACGCGATACGGCGATCCAGTAAGTGTCGCCACCGTTTCGGGATTGTGCAAATAGCTATCGTCAGAGACGTGGACCCCGACCGGTTTTACAAGTGCTGCTTGTACCTCATTTTCCTGGCGTCGACTGACTGGCTCGTATCGCCGAGTGAAGTAGAGCGCTGTGGCACCGGTTTTGGCGGATAATTCGGCTAACACCTTATCGGGCTTGCCTGAGCGGATT
>Ga0209165_10000394_pt1 | contig 15069 bp, 15 predicted proteins | sample tdAd001_FD_187122 | JGI IMG/M metagenome (GOLD analysis project Ga0209165, IMG submission 187122) | Marine sediment microbial communities from the Atlantic coast under amendment with organic carbon and nitrate - tdAd00.1 (SPAdes)... | ecosystem: Environmental > Aquatic > Marine > Coastal >... | reverse complement strand
CTATTACATGAGCAGCGTAATCGCCGAGCTGCTGCGCTCGAAAGGTATTCCGGTCACGCTGGTAACACCGGGAAACATCTTATCGGCCTGGGGTGATAAAACCTCCGAACAGGGTCGCGTGCAACGACGCCTGATGGAACTGGGAGTCGAGTTGATTACGTCGCACGGACTGGCCAGCTATGACGGACAGGAGGCACAAATTGAATGCGCCTACACCGGAAATCGAAAGGGCATTGCGGTTGATGCGATCGTTACCGTGACGATGCGCTCACCCAACGACTCGCTGTTTCATGAACTGCAACAAAGCCTTGATAGCGCTGGTGACTGCAGGCCTGACTCGGTAACTCGCATCGGTGACTGCCTGGCGCCGTCGATCATCGCCGGCGCGGTGTTTTCGGGGCACCGTTATGCGCGCGAACTCGACACCGAGGTGGATCCGGACCATCGCATGAAATATGACCGGGTGTTCTTCGACGATGAGTGATGCGCAGATAGATACCTCAAACTGGTACCTGGCAACGCTGCTCAGATATTATGAAGAAGAAATAAGCGGTGAAGCATACTTTTATGCGCTGGCTGATCATTTCCCCGAACGCGACAAGATCATTCTGCTGGCCAGGATTGAGCGCCGCGCCGCGCAGGCAATCGAGCCGCTGCTGAAAAAATATGGTCTACAGCCCAGAGAGGAATCGGTCCTCAAGAACCTGGAACGAAGTTACCTGAAATTACATCAAACCTTTAGCTGGACCGAATTCATGAGTTACATGGTCGACCGCTACCCGGATTACCTTGATGAATTCCATGCACTGGAGAAGATGGCCCCGTTCGAGGACCTGGCGGCATTGAATTTATTAACCGAACACGAGGTTGCAGTGATCGATTTTGCCGAAAAAGAACTTGCCGGTGACTCTGACAGCCTGCTCCCCCTGCTTCAGTATCTGGAATAACCACTGCCATGGTGGATTAGGCATCGCAATCCACCGACACATCATTCGACAGCGGTATCGACTGGCACAGCAAAACGTAACCCTGATCGAGATCACGCCGCGAGAGCACGTCGTTGTTGCGCATCTCCACCTGACCGCGTGTCTTTACCACCATGCAGGATCCACAGTGCCCTTGCTGGCACTGGAAGGCGGGATCCAGATCGGCTTCAAGCATGCAATCCAGCAGTACCTCGCCGGGTAGATAGGGCACTTCGTGTTCGACGCCGTCGAGTGTCGCGCGAAAGCTGATGACCTCTTCAGCTGAACCTGGGTCAGAACTCACGGCCTTAATCGAGCAGGTGGATCTGGTCGCCGGGTTTCACCGTCCCTTCCGTGAGTACCGCGGCGTACACCCCGGCAAAGCCGCCATGCTTCCTGGCGATATGTTTCAGGATACGGGGTTGCGTCTCCGCCGTATCGGGGTCGATGGTGATCGATTTACAACGCGGGTCGAGTTCACGCACCATGATTTCGAGCCGGTCGCCTACTTTCAACCTTCGATTGACGAGTTCATTTTCGTAAAATCCGCCCGCTGAATCCCAGTTCACGTAAAAATTCGCACGGAAGCGGCGTTTATCGAGTTCGAGTCCGGTTTCCTGTTCCAGCTGCACCAGTGTTTGCCGCGAGAACAGTGACAGCGGACGGCAATCAACCGCGTTCTTCTGCGTGAAATGCAGCCGTAGCTCACCCTCGGATTTATCGCGCAGGCTTTCGAGAAATGCAGGATCCTCTACATCGAGCGTTGCGCCAGCCGGCGTTTTGATTTCGAGTGCAAAGGCATCGGCCAGGGGATAAGGCGGATTCAGTGCTTCTTTGAACGCGGCCTCCATCGCCGGGGGTTTTAGCGTAGTTTCGTGATTTTTATAGCTGGCACCGTAAAGCACAAACTCCTCCTGCTCGCGATTGGTGTGCCAGGGGAACTCGGGTCGCGCCTGCGACGATGAAATCGCGTAAAGGCGATCGCCCATGACACCGGTGTAGGCGACGAAAACCTCATCTACCTGTTCTCCACGCATGCTTTTCACGGGATAGCGCCAGACACTTTCGAGCGTACCGATATTGCTCATATTCCCTCCTGGTTTATTACCACGAACTTGAATCTTACTGACCGGGCGCGTTACTTCCAATCGAGATCCCCGTTTGCGCGGGGAGGACACTGCCAGTTCGGTCCAGCGACACTGATCGCTGGACCGGACCGTATTAGCGGTTAGCTGAGTTCACCGCGCGCCGGGTAGTCTTTTTCCAGTGCAAACTTGAGTGCGCCGATGATTTCGCGAAAATGCGGGCGCGCGAACGGCATGGTGCTGACCTGGGCCCAGTAAAGCGTGTTATCAGGTTGCACAATGAACAGACCTGGCTCGCTGAACTCGGCGGGCTCCTCGATGCCAATCGACGTCAAACCACGGCCAGCGGAGCGATGCAGCCCCCAGTCTCGCGCCTGCTCGGTGCTAACGCCATAGCCGATCTGAAGGTTACTTAACTCCCAGTCCTGGCGCGCCTGCTCGGCACGCTCCCTGTCATCACCGCTCAGCACCAGGATCGAAACCCCGATCTCGGCAAAATCGCCGGCCAGTTTATCGAGCTCACCAACGTACTTGCTGCATATCGGACAGTGCAGGCCGCGGTAAAACACCACCATGGTGAAATTTTCGGGAGCATGATCGGCCAGCGACCAGGAACCATCCAGCGTCTCGACTTCGAGTGCGGGTACGGGCTGACGGGGTTTTAATACATTCATTAAGGACTCCTGTTACTTTGATGCGTGTCAATATGGTTGGAGCGCTACAGTGTTAGCCTTTTTTTATTAAAAGACAATGGAATAGCGACATGGGTGAGGCGAAAACTGCAGCTTTGATCGAACTGGATACCAGTAGTTCCATCTGGGAGAGCTTTTTTACGGTCTTCCCGCTCGTCGTCATCGGCACTCGTGAAGCCGATGGTAGCGACGATCTCGCCCCCAAGCACCTGGCGATGCCCATGAGCTGGAAGAATCACTTCGGTTTCGTCTGCACCCCGCGGCATAACACCTACCAGAACATCCAGCGTGATCGACAGTTCAGCGTTACCTATATGCGGCCATCGCAAACGGTGCTGGCGAGTCTCGCGGCCACCCCGCGCTGCGAGGACGGCAGTAAGCCGATCACCCAGGCGCTACCGACTTTCCCGGCGGCAACGATAAATGCTGCCTTTGTCGAAGACGGTTACCTGTTCCTCGAGTGCGAACTGCAGCAAATCGTCGATGAGCTCGGCGAGAACTCGCTCATCATCGGTCGAATCATTAGCGCCCGGGTGGCCGAGGACGCGTTGCGCTCTTCGGATCAGGATGATGAAGATCTGGTCTACGCCGCACCCCTGCTCGCCTACCTCTACCCCGGTCGTTTTGCTGAAATCGCCAGCAGCAACAAGTTACCGTTTCCGGCCGGTTTTAAAAGGTAAGCCGCATGAGCGACAAGCACCAGATCCTGGATCACCTACGCTCGCAGCAGGATGACATGATCGGGTTACTTAAAGACCTGATATTAATGGAAACCCCGTCCACCGAGCCGGACAGCCAGATGCAGATTCGCAGTCGTTTGAAAACGGAATTCGAGGCAATAGATTACCGCGTCAAGCTGATTCCGGGTCGTAGCTCCGGAGGCCATTTATACGCGTCACCGGGATACCGCGCCAGGCGACAACCCGCGCAGCTGATGATCGGTCATTGCGACACGGTGTGGCCGATCGGTACCCTGCAAACCATGCCGCTGGTACACGAGGAGGACACCCTGCGGGGACCGGGGGTCTACGACATGAAAGCCGGTCTGGTCGAAATGATTTACGCGCTCAGAACAATCGAGTCGCTCGGGCTGGAGCCTGGCGTTGCACCACTGTGTTTTATCAACTCGGACGAAGAAATCGGCAGCCGTGAGTCGACGCGTTACGTACGCGCACTGGCCCAGCGTGTCGATCGCTGCATGGTGCTCGAACCTTCGCTCGGCCACAGTGGCAAAATTAAAACCGCACGCAAGGGAGTGGGACGATTTACGATCACCGTGCAGGGCAAGGCTGCTCACGCGGGCCTCGACCCGGGCGCCGGGGCGAGCGCCATTCTGGAACTGTCTCACGTCATTCAAAAGTTGTTTGAATTGAATGACCCCGAACAGGGAACTTCGGTCAATGTCGGTGTTATCGATGGTGGAATTCGACCCAACATGGTGGCACCCGAAAGTCGCGCAATCATCGATGTGCGCGTGCAGACCCAGGCCGATGCCGAACGTATAGAAGCAGCGATCCACGGCCTGGAAACCGCTACTCCGGGGGTTTCACTGATGATCGAGGGCGCCATCGGCCGCCCGCCGATGGAACGCACCGATGAAAATCAGCGCCTGTGGCGGGTTACGCAAAAACTCGCCGCAGGCCTCGACCTGGAACTTGAGCAAGGTACCGCAGGCGGTGGCTCCGATGGCAATACCACCAGCCTTTATACCGCAACCATCGACGGTATGGGTGCCGTCGGCGACGGTGCCCACGCCAGCCACGAATACATTTACGTGGATCTACTGCCAGTACGCTGCGCACTATTGACCCTGTTGCTACTGGCGCCGCCGCTCAACCCCTGACCCGATAACCGGAGCTGACCGATGATTCGTCCCTTCCTCGCATCCGTGACCCGAATTTCCGACCTGTCACCGGCTAACATCACGGCGTCGAAGCTGGCGCGAGAACACTGGGATACCGGCGATTACGTGGTCGGCAAGGTGCTCGACACGCGAGGTCACCTGAGCGCGATCGAATTGCGCGGCGGGCGTATGATAGAAGTCATGGAGGGCGATCTCGTGGTCGGCGCATTCGGCACCAGGGTCGCGACCCTCGAAGCGGTCGGTGACTGGCGGTCGATCGATGATTCGGGTGAGTTTAATGCACTGACCGCCGCCGGCCTGTTCGGCAAAACCACGTCGCTATCACCGTTCCTGTCCTCACCAATGCAGCTGCAATACCAGGGGCATGTAATGCGCAATGAAGCAAAGCTAACGATGCGCGGTAGTTTGCCGGAAATCGAAATTACCGGGTTCGACATACCGGTGATCCTGATCGTCGGCACGTCGATGTCATCCGGTAAAACCATGTCCGGGCGCGTGATCGTGCACCTGCTATCGCAAATGGGGCTCAACGTAGTCGGGGCCAAGCTGACCGGTGCCGCGCGCTATCGTGATATGTTGAGTTTTGGTGATGCCGGCGCCAGCGCAATCTACGATTTTGTCGATGCCGGCCTGCCGTCGTCGGCCGTCGATGAAGCGACCTATCGCGAGGCGCTGCCCTATCTGCTGTCCTTGATTGCCCGGGATAAACCCGACGTAGTCGTTGCCGAGGCCGGCGCCTCACCGCTCGAGCCTTACAACGGCGCAATCGCCAAGGAAATGATTCGGGATCACGTTAAATTTAAACTGCTCTGCGCCCAGGACCCTTATGCCGTGGTGGGAGTGCAGGCGGCTTTCCAGCGTAACCCTGACCTGGTGGCTGGCGGCGCGGCCAACACCGATGCCGCGATTGCGCTGGTAAAAAAACTATCCGGGTTGCCCGCGCTCAACCTGATGGATCCGAGGAGCCACGAACAACTGGGGAAAATGCTACGCAAAGCGCTCAATTTGTAAGACGGATCAAGCTGGACCAGGAAATAAAATTTACGCTATCGGTTCATTGCGAGATTCAATACACTAACCGGCCGAATAAAAAAACTAATCGAGACGCCGTTTGAAAACCCCCACTCGCATCGCCGTGATCGGCGCCGGCATTGTCGGTTGCAGCTGCGCATTGTGGCTGCAAAAGAAGGGGTTTGCGGTCACCCTGATCGATCCCGACGACCCGGGCGCCGGCACCTCGTCCGGTAACGCCTGCACCATCGCCGAGTACGGGTGCGTGCCGGTTAACAGCCCGGATTTATTCCGCCGTCTGCCATCACTGCTGTTTTCCAAAGACAGCCCGTTGAGCATGGATCTCGGTTACGTATTGTCGCATCCCGCGTGGATGATTGAATTCCTGCTGAATTGCCGCGCCCAGAAGGTAGCCCGAATTACCCGGCAGCTTGGCAAATTACTAAGCAAGGTCTATGACGGCCTCGATCCGCTGCTCGACATGGCCGATGCACGCGACCTGCTGTCGCAAAACGGTTTCATGCATGTCTATCGCGACCAGCTCGAGTTCGATGCGGCGAAGCGAGCCAACCAGGCACGGCGCGAACAGGGTTCGAACTTTGTCGAACTCGACCAGGGTGATATAAAGGATCTCGAACCCAATCTGAAAATTCCGTTCGAACGCGGCCTGCTATTCGATAGCATCAGTCACGTGCTGAACCCGACGGCGCTGTGCCAGCGTTACGTAGAATGTTTCAAGCGTAACCAGGGGCAACTGCTGCGGCAGCGGGCGCTCGAAGTCATCCACCGAACCGGTTCGGTTCAGATCCGGCTTGATAACGGGGACAGCGTCGACGCTGAACGCGTCGTTATCGCTGCTGGTGCCTTCTCGAAATTCATCGATGGTATCCCGACACGACTGCTGAAACTCGATACCGAGCGCGGCTACCACGTGCAGTTCAGCAACATGCAGCATTTGCTGGGCCGCCCGGTAAGCTGGCAGCAGGCCGGGTTTTACGCGACGCCGATGAACCAGGGCATGCGCTTTGCCGGCACCGTCGAGATCGCGGGCTATAAAGAAGAAAAAAACCCGCGTATGCTCCGCTACCTGACGCGCAAGGCCCACCAAATGCTGGATCTGCCGGCACGGCCCGACCAGGAATGGCTCGGTTTTAGGCCTACCTGCCCGGATGCGTTGCCAGTAATCGGTTTCAGCACGACGTCGGAGTACATCCTGTACGCCTTTGGTCACCATCATCTCGGTCTGACCCTGTCCGGAATCACCGGTAAGCTCATCGCCGAACTGGCAAACGGGGAAGAACCAAGCCACAATATAGCCCCGTTCAGTCCACGAAGATTTTTATAGCAATGAGATTTGACGATAAGAAAGTAGTCATTACAGGAGGTTGCGGTGGCATTGGCCAGTCACTGGTCGAATTGTTCGCCAGCGAAGGTGCCAGGGTGCTGTTTTCCGACCGTAGCGAAGAAGATTGCAACGATCTCAGCGAAACCCTGCAACGCAAGGATATGGAGACGATCTACCTGGCGGGTGATTTGCGCCAGAAATCCTATTGTGAAGGACTCATAGCGCACGCAGTCGCTGAACTTGGCGGCGTCGATATCCTGATCAACAACGCCGGGATCATTCCGCGAGGTAATATTCTCGAAACCACCGACGATATGTGGTTTAGCGCGCTGGATGTAAACCTGAACGCGGCCTTTTTCCTGTGCCGTGCCGCGATCCCGCATATGCAGCGGGTCGGCGGTGGCGCGATCGTAAATACTTCGTCGACCTGGGGTATATACCCGGGTCCCGATCACGTCGCCTATTGCACCAGCAAGGCAGCCCTGGCCGCACTTACCAGGAGCCTGGGACGAGATCATGCGCCCGATGGTATTCGCGTCAACGCGGTATGCCCCAACGAGGTCAATACGCCAATGTTGCGCAGTGGCTTTATCCGCCGGGGTATCGATCCCAATACCGCGGTCGAAGAGCTCGGTAAGACCGTCCCGCTGGGACATATTGCCGAACCCGATGAAATTGCCGATGTCATCGCCTTCCTCGCCTCGCATGACGCGCGCTACGTCTGCGGTGAAACCGTCGAAGTCACCGGTGCCAAACCCGTATACGCCTGATCCATGAATAACCTTACTGGTAAGGTAGCGGTCTTAACCGGCGGTGGCCAGGGTATCGGCCTCGGCATCAGTCAGGCGCTGCTTGCCGCCGGTGCGTCAATCCTGGTGGCACAACGCAGTCCGCTACCACTAGAGCTGGCAAATCAGGGCCAGGTAAAGTGGATCGAAGCCGATCTTTCACAAGCGGATAGCTACGCTTCAATTGCCCGGATCGCACAACAAAACTTTGGCAAGGTCGATATACTGATTAACAACGCCGGGTTCATGTTCGAAAAAACACTCGACGAGATGCAACCCGACGAGTGGAACCAGATGCTCGCGGTGAATCTGACCGCACCGGCATTTTTAAGCAAACACCTGTTGCCGCTGTTGCGCGCAGATGGCGGGGGCAGCATTATCAACATTGGTTCGATCGAAGGCCTTGCTGCCAATCCCGAACACGCAGCCTACTGCGCAACCAAGGGAGGGCTGCACTCGCTGACCCGCGCAATGGCGGTCGACCTCGGCAAAGACAACATCCGCGTCAACGCGATCGCTCCGGGATGGATTCGCACGGCGTTGAGTGACGACTACATCAATGCCCAGCAAGATCCGCAAGCTGCCTGGGAGGATCTCTACCAGATGCACCCTGCGGGCAGAATCGGTGAGCCTGAAGACGTGGGCAAACTTGCTGTTTATCTCGCCAGTGATGACTCGACCTTCGTCACCGGGCAGATCATTGTCATCGATGGTGGCCGCACGAGCAAATTACCATTGCCATTTTAGCCAATGAATAAAACCTGACTGGACTATTCCTATGACGCCCACTGGAGTCGAAAAATTAATGCAGGGTTACCGACGCTATCGCGACGGATCCTATGAGCAGACTCGACCGTTGATCGAGGACCTGGTTGCACGCGGTCAACGTCCCGAGGTAGCGGTAGTCGCCTGTTCCGATTCACGCGTCGATCCGGCGATCCTGTTCCAGTCGGACCCCGGCGATCTATTTGTGGTGCGCAATGTCGCCAACCTGGTGCCGCCGATGGAGGAGGAAGGCAAGTATCACGGCACCAGTGCCGCCCTGGAATTTGCCATCCTGGGACTCGGAGTAAAACACCTGGTAGTGCTCGGCCATGCGCACTGCGGTGGAATCAAGTTAATGATGGACCCGGAACCCTACGACAGTTCTTTTAAGTTCGTTCCATCATGGGTGTCGATGCTCGCTGCCGCGCACCGACGCGTGCTCGCAACCATGTCCAAGGCAGGGGAAGAAGCCTGCACCCGGGCCTGCGAGCAGAACGCGGTGCTGGTCTCACTTGAAAACCTGACCACCTTCCCCTGGGTTCGCGAACGGGTCGAGTCGGGTACGCTACAGCTGCATGGCTGGTACGTCGACATCGCCGGCCCCGAACTCAGCGCCTACGACTGGGAAGCGGGCAAGTTCACTCCTTGCGGTTAAACCACGACAAGCAGAAATTAAGGCATCATCGAAACACGGTTTGCGCGATCGCCTCAAGTACTGTTAAATGTAGTCCGAACAAAAATCCCGATGCTCAAATAAACGGGGCATACCAGGAAAAACTGAATTCTGAGGAGGAATCGACAATGCAATCAATCAAAGCAACAATCGTCAGCGCCGCTTCGGCTGCGCTTATTTTAGCCAGCAGCGCCAGTCTCGCGGCAGGCATGACCTGCACCAACGACACCTGGAACAAGGTGATGAAGCGCGGCAAGATGGTGGTCGGCGTCAAGGCTGACTACAAGCCCTGGGGTTATCGTAATACCAGCGGCGCCATCGTCGGCATGGAAGCAGATATGGCAAAAATGGCGGCCGATGCCATGGGCGTCGACGTCGAACTCGTCGCGGTACAGTCATCCAACCGCATGCAGTTTCTGGAAAACGGCAAAATCGATCTGATGATCGCGACCATGTCGGATCGTGTCGATCGGCGCAAGCTGGTCGGTATCACCCAGCCTAACTACTACACTTCGGGCACCAATATCATGTCGCCCAAGGGTGTCGGCATCAAGAAATGGAAAGATCTGCGGGGCAAGCCGGTATGCGGCAAGCAGGGCGCTTTTTACAACAAGGTAGTCGCCGACCGCTACGGCGCCAAAATCGTAGCCTTTACCGGCAATGCCGAGGCCAAGCAGGCATTGCGTGATAAAAAATGTATTGCCTGGGTATACGACGATTCTTCAATCATGTCGGACCTGTCTTCCGGTAACTACGACACCTATGAAATGCCGCTCATGAGCGAAGACGACAACCCCTGGGGCCTCGCGGTGCCACTGGGTGAAAAAGACTGTATCTTCGGCAATTTCATGTCCGGACTCACCTACAACATGCACCAGTCGGGCAAGTTGATCGAGCTGGAAAAGAAGTGGGGCATCCAGGCGACGCAATACCTGAAAGATCAGAACAAGCGCTTCGCTGACTGGATTAAGTAATCCGGTTTTGAACAGTTGGTAACCAGTCGCTCGGGGCAAGCCCCGAGCGACTTTATCGACCGGCCGTCTAATGAACGCTTTCCAGCAATATTTCTACGATCTCGCGCAGACCCACCCGAAATGGAATTTCATATACCTCTATGATCCGGTACAGACCGAGCGCGTAATCGATGGTCTGTGGATGACGATTCAGCTGGCGATTGTCTGCGTCATACTGAGTGTCATCATCGGCGTCATCGGCGCCTGGGTTCAGGGCGCACATTCGAAGTACCTGCGGCTTGCGATGCAGGGCTATATCCAGTTTTTCCGCAACACCCCGCCATTGGTGCAGCTGCTGTTTTTCTACTTTGCGCTAGGTCAGTTTACGCCGACCTACTCTCCCGATGGCTGGCTCGAAGTACCCATCATCTCCAACGTCGGCTGGGCCATTATTTCATTGTCATTTTTTGCCGGCGCGTTCAACATTGAAATTTTCCGCGCAGGTATCGAGGCGGTACCCGATTCTACCCAGGAAGCGGCCGAAGCACTCGGCATGAACCGGTTACAGATTTATATTTACATCGTGCTGCCACTGGCGTTTCGCGTCAGCCTGCCCGCGCTGAACAACAACCTGGTCAACCTGGTGAAAACCACCACCCAGGCGCTGGCCATCGCGGTGCCGGAGCTGCTCTATCAAATGATCAGCATCTACAACGATTACTCGACCGCGCAAAACGCCTGCATGGTGTTTTTGTTTTTTGCCTACTTCATACTGGTCGGCATTCTGGTGCTGGGCATGCATCGCTGGGAACGCAAGTTGCGCATCCCGGGATATGGCACATGAAGCCAGGTCGCAAAACCAGAACCCGATGGCATGGCGATACCGACCTTGCGGTGTTGAAGCCATTTAATTTCAGCCCGGCCGGTAGCGTCCAGGATTTGTTATTCAGTCGCTGGATGGCCAATTTCTCGCCGCGCAGCCTGCTGGTTATTGGCCTGCTATTTTGCCTCTGGCCGAGTTTTGCGGTGGCGCAAGGCAATTACAGTTTCACGCAGGCACTGGATGCACTGTGGCGTTGGTTGCCTTTTATCGTAACGAAGGGATTCGCGCTCAATCTGCTGGTCAGCTTTTTTACCATGCTGGTCGGCACCATCGCCGGTGTTCTTCTCGGTCTCGGCCAGATTTCGCCATTGCGACCGCTGGCACGGTTTAGCTGGCTCATTACCCAGTTGTTTCGCAATTCACCCTGGCTGGTACTGCTGTTCATCGTCATGCTGGCGCTGCCCTTTGAAATTCAGATTGGCGACACTATTTACCCGATCCCCGACTGGCTGAAGGCGGTTTTCGGTCTGTCGCTACCGATCATGGCAAACATTTCCGAAATTGTACGTGGCGCAATCATGTCGGTGCCGACCGGCCAATGGGAAGCCTCCGAATCGCTCGCCTATTCACGTAATCAAACCCTGTGGCTGGTTATTCTGCCGCAATGCTTCAAGCGCATGATCCCGCCATGGATGAACTGGTACGCCATCCTGACCATGGCCACGCCGTTGATTTCGCTACTCGGGGTTGAGGATATCGTCACCCTGTCACGCCAGGCGATGGAAGCCGAAGACAACCATCCGGAACTACTGGTGCCGTTCTTTGGCTTTACGCTAATTATATTTTTCGCCTACTGCTATCCGATCGCGCGTTACACGATAAGCCTGGAGAAACGCTTTGTGGTTAATCAGTAAAAATTGCTGGAGTATCGAAGATGACCAATAACGACTGGACCCCGGATCAAGCCCTGGTTTCGATCCGTGACGTGTACAAGTCCTTCGGCGATCTCGAAGTGCTCAAGGGGGTTTCGCTGGATGTCATGAAGGGAGAAGTCATCTGCATCATCGGCCCTTCGGGTTCAGGGAAGTCGACGCTGATTCGCTGTGTCAACGCCCTCAATACGATTGACAGCGGCTCGATCAAGGTCGAAGGGCTGGAAGTACATGATCCCGGGCTCAACAAGCTCGAGCTGCGCAAAAGGGTCGGCATGGTATTCCAACAATATAACCTGTTCCCGCACAAGACAGCGCTGGAAAATATCATGATGGCGCCGTTGAAGGTGTTGAAACAACCGCAGGCAGAAGTCGAGGAACGGGCACATAAACTGATTAAGCGGGTCAACCTGGGCGGCAAGGAAAACAGTTACCCGGGCGAATTATCCGGTGGTCAGCAACAGCGGGTCGCGATCGCAAGATCGCTGGCGATGAACCCCGATGTCATGCTCTTCGATGAAGTTACCGCGGCACTGGATCCTGAAACCGTGAACGAAGTGTTACTGGCGATCAAGGACCTGGCGCAGGATGGTATGACCTGTATCCTGGTGACGCACGAAATGGGTTTCGCGCGCGAAGTCGCCGATCATATATATTTCACCGATCGCGGCGTTATCGTAGAACATGGACCACCGGCGACTTTCTTCACCGAAGCCAGGGATCCGCGCACCAGGGAATTCCTGAGCCAGATACTCTAGCGCTCAGTCAGTCGAAAGCGCGGTGACCCTCAGCCAGAACCTGCCGAATCACGCATCGGTCGTCGTTATCGGCGGCGGCATTATGGGGTGTTCTACCCTCTATCATCTCGCCAAAGCCGGGGTTAGCGACGCGATCCTGCTGGAACGCAATGAATTGACCTCCGGGACAACCTGGCACTCGGCCGCACAGGTGCGCGCGCTACGCTCAAGCAGGAACCTGACCGACCTGATCCGCTATTCGATCTCGCTTTATAGCTCGCTCGAACAGGAAACCGGTCAGGCCACCGGCTGGATTAACAAGGGCTCGCTATCCATTGCAACCAATCCCAATCGGCTGAACTTCATCAAACGCCAGGAAGTGCTGGCACAGCTTTATGGCGTGTCTGCGAGTTCGATTTCGGTTGCCGAGGCCAGCGAACGCTGGCCGATGATGAATACCGAGGATGTGATCGGCGCAGTCTGGTCTCCAGACGATGGTCGGGTTGGGCCATCCGACCTTTGCGCGGCACTGATCAAGGGCGCCAAATCGCGCGGTGCGAAAATTCATGAGCACTGCGGCGTCACTGGCATCAAAACCCGTGACGATAAAATCATCGGTGTCGAAACCGGCAGCGGAGAAATTGCCTGTGATGCGATCGCCCTTTGCACCGGCCTGTGGAGTCGCGAAAACGCCGCCATGGCGGGCGTCGAGGTTCCGCTCTGGCCCTGTGAACACTTTTACCTGTTAACCAATCCGCTCGACGGCATCTCGGGAAATTTGCCCACACTGTCCGATCACGACAGTCACTTGTATATCCGCGATGATTCCGGCGGTTTACTGGTGGGCTGTTTCGAGCCCATGGGCAAAGCGATCGACCCCGTGCAGATCGGCAAGGACTTTGCCTTTCAGCTATTGCCCGAGGACTGGGACCACTTCGAGCCGATGCTGGAAAATGCGCTGCATCGCCTGCCCTGCCTGGCCGATGCCGATATCCGCATGCTGCTCAACGGCCCCGAGAGCTTCACCCCTGACGGGTCTTTCCTGCTCGGCGAAAGCGCCGAGACACGCGGTTTGTTCCTCGGTTGCGGCATGAACTCGGTTGGCGTCGCGACCGGCGGTGGTGCGGGTATGGCATTGGCGCATTGCATTGTTCACGGACACACCCCGACCGATTTACATGAAGCGGACCCGAAACGTTACCCCTCCTGTTTCAATTCGATCGCCGCCCTCACCGCACGCGTACCGGAAATTCTCGGCACTCACTATGCGATTCACTACCCCGGTGTTCAATTGCACAGCGCGCGTAATTTGAAACTGACGCCGCTACATGCACGCTGGCAGGCACGTAACGCACACTTTGGCCAGTTTTCCGGTTGGGAGCGAGCGCTCTATTTCGATAAGCAACAAGAGCCGGTTCTGTCCTTCGACAAACCCGACTGGTTTGACCAGGTTGGCAGGGAGGTCGGTTATGCACAGCAGCAAGCCGCTATTTTCGATCAGTCCAGCTTTGGCAAGATAAAAGTCCACGGCCCCGATGCCGAGAAATTTTTGAACCGGGTCTGCACTAACGACATGACCCGATCTCCAGGCCGGGCCATTTATACCGCGATGTTAAATTCCCGCGGTGGTTACGAGAGCGATTTGACCGCGCTCAGACTGGGTACGCAAGAGTATCGCCTCTATGTCGGCACCAGCGCGATCAAACGGGACCTGGCCTGGTTGAGGCGCCAGCAGATACCCGGCGAACAGGTCGAACTCGCCGATGTCACCGACGCTTACGCCGTGCTCGGACTGATGGGCCCCGAGACAATTGCAATCGCCGAGCAGTTAGCCGCCCCGGAACTCAACCGGCTTGGATACTTTGAATTTTGCCGCAGCACGCTTGCCGGCGTTGCAGTCGAAGCTGCGCGCCTCTCCTATGTCGGCGAAACCGGCTGGGAGATCAGCTGCCCGGTGTCACAGGCAGAAAAACTGCTTGATGCAATGGTCGCCGCGGGAGCAAAACCCGCCGGGATTTTCGCCCAGACCTCGATGCGTATCGAGAAGCGATTCCTGGCCTATGGTCACGATCTGGACACCGATATGGACCCGTTTCAGGCGGGGCTCGAGTTCGCACTCGACTGGAACAGCGACTTTATCGGCAAGGCCGCGCTGCTTGCGCGACGCGACCAGGCCCCGACCAGTCAACTGGTCAGCATCGTGTTCGATGCGATCGACGCGCAACCACTCGGCAACGAACCGGTACGCCACGCGGGCAGGATTATCGGCAAAACTACCTCGGCCGCCTTCGGTTACCGGCTGGGTAAGCCCGTCGCGATTGCCCTGCTTGAAACCGGAACTGCGAAAAATTTAGGCGGACTCAAAGTTGACGTTGATATTGCACGAAGTCAGAATGCCGGAACAATTTTTCTAAATGCCGCTTACGACCCCCGGGG
>Ga0209165_10000393_pt1 | contig 15163 bp, 15 predicted proteins | sample tdAd001_FD_187122 | JGI IMG/M metagenome (GOLD analysis project Ga0209165, IMG submission 187122) | Marine sediment microbial communities from the Atlantic coast under amendment with organic carbon and nitrate - tdAd00.1 (SPAdes)... | ecosystem: Environmental > Aquatic > Marine > Coastal >... | reverse complement strand
TGTTCGCAAGGGAAGCAACGGTTTGGGCGTCGACGAGGCATTTGAATGCTCGGGTGCTGAAGGAACACTGAACCAGGCGATCCGGATGGTGCGCAAAGGCGGGCGGGTATCACTTTTAGGGGTACCGCCGGATTCGGTTGTGGAAGGGGTTCCCTTCAAATACATTGTACACAATGAAATTGCCGTCTTTGGTTCAAGGGCCAATCCCAATGTGAACCGGAGGGTCTTGTGCATGATCTCATCGGGACTGCTTCAGGTTTCGGATTTAATCACCCATGTTTTTCCCCTGATCGAATTCGAGCAAGCGCTGGACACATTCGTCAACCGTCGCGAAGGCGCGGTCAAAGTGGTTGTCGAACCGAATGGCAAGGAAAAGGATTGATTATGGCCGATGGAAATCAGGTAACCATTATCGGATGCGGACTGATGGGACCCGGAATTGCGACATGTGCGGCTTTGGCCGGGCACACAACCGTATTGCAGGCCCGCTCGGCGGAACGCATCAATCGGGGTATTGACGCTGCCCATAAAAACTTGGCGGAATTGCATAAAGGCGGATTGATAGACCCGGAGCAGGTGGATGCGGCTTCCGGCCTGCTCAGGGGAGAAACAAACCTGGAAGCCGCGGTGAACGGGTCTTTTATCGTCATCGAGGCCATCACTGAAAATCTTGCCGACAAGCAGGCCCTTTTTGCCAAACTGGATCGACTTGCGGCGGCCGATGTCATTCTAACCAGCAACACCTCGGGGCTGCGGATTACCGATATTGCCGTTCAGGTGAGCCGGCCGGAGCGTATCGCGACGACCCACTTCTGGTTTCCCGGCCACCTGGTGCCTCTGGTAGAAATTGTGATGAGCGCGCATACATCTCCGAAGATTACGGAGTCCCTGCGGGCGCTGTTTCTGCGTTGGGGCAAAGCGCCTGTCGTTGTCAAAAAAGATCTTCCGGGACAGTTGGCCAACCGGATCCTCCAGGCCATTATTCGCGAGGCGACCCATATGGTCCAGAGCGGTTTGGCCAGTCCGGAGGATATCGATACCGCCATAAAAATGGGCATGGGAATCCGCTTTCCAGTCTGGGGAGCGTTGGAACACATCGACGCCGTTGGCCTCGACCTGGCGCTGTCGGTCCAGGATCAAGTGCTGCCCGGCCTGTACAATTCGCCTGAAGCGGCCGGATTTTTGAAAAATCTCGTCGGCCAAGGGAATTTAGGTTATAAAACGGGAAAAGGATTTTACAACTGGCAGGTCAAAGATATGAAAGCGCTCGCCGCGAAGCGGGATCGATTTATCATGAAGGCGGTTCAAATCGTGCGGGAGTTGAACGGATGATTATTTGCCGTCAGGGATGATCATTTTGATACACACCGGTGTTGGCACCTGGGTCGCCTGACCCGTTGATTGCAGCTCACCCGTTAGCGGGTCGATACGAAACGTGACGATGGTATCGGAATCCTGGTTGGCCACGAGCAAAAAGGTTCCACCGGGATCGATGGCAAAGTTACGCGGCGTATTACCTTGGGTAGATTCATGGGCGACATAGCTTAGTTTGCCGGAACGTGGATCGATCTTATAGATGACAATACTGTCGTGTCCTCGATTGGAACCATAGACAAACATTCCGGAAGGGGAGATGTGTATATCCGCGCAGGTGCTTTCCCCGTTGAAATCGGGAGGCAGTGTTGAAACGGTTTGGATCTCGGTGAGCGCTCCACTGTCGCGGTCATGCAGGAAAGCGACAATCGTAGAATCCAGTTCGTTAATCAGAAATGCCCATTCGCCATCGGGGTGGAAAACAATGTGGCGCGGGCCGGCACCCGGCTTTAGCGGGACCTGCAAAATTGCGCCGGGTCCAAGTTTGCCCCGCTCGGAGTCGAAATTGTAGACCATCACCCGGTCTATTCCAAGATCAGGGATAAATGCATACCGGTTGGATTCGTCCAGTGTGACTGCATGCGCATGCGGGCCCTGCTGCCGGTCGGGATCAACGCTTGAGCCGTGATGCTGGATAAAATCTGAGGCGTCGCCCAGGCGCCCGTCATCCAGTATCGGCAGCACACTGACGCTGCCACTCATGAAATTGCTGAGTAGAACAAAACGACCGGTCCGGTCCACTATCAGGTGACAGGGATCGGTACCGCGGGTCGGTTTTTTGTTTAAAAATTTCAGCCCGCCGGTCTGCGTGTCAACAGCAAAGGCGCTGATTGTTCCCGTTGGATCGCCTTCAAAAAGCTTGAGCTCATTAACGGCATATAGCCGGCGCCGGGCAGAATCGAAAGCCAGATAAGACGGATTTGTGACATCGGTTTTTTTGTTGATCAACTCCATAGCACCTGAAGCGATATCCATTTTATATACGTAAATCCCTTCACCCTTACCTTCAAGGACTTTTCCGGTCCCAAAAAGAATCGGATCCGTGTACGTACCTACAAAAACGAGCAGTTCATTTTGCATGTTGGAAAGCCCTTTCCCGGCGCCGGTCGCGGCGCTGGATTGTCGGTCTTAAGTTGTGTTTGAAATCGAATGAACACTTTCAGGTGGTGCATCGATAGTCATTCAGACAGAGGCCGGTTTTCTGACCAAATAACCTACAGTTTGGGACCCTATATATCCACCCCTTCGGTTATAAATCAATCCCTTTAATATAAAATAGGGGTAGCATCGATTTTTGAAAAGATATTTGACACGTCTGCGGTTATCACTTAAATGTTAATCTACGCATGAGTGCAGATTGCTCATATTTTCGAATCGTTTTTTGTCAATTGGAGACCCCTTCTTAGGCAGCAAAGAAAAAGGCGAAAAATATTTTGACATGTCAGCCGACAACCTTGCCGCTTTTGCAAATGAAATAAAAAAGATAGATGTTGAGATCAAGGACCGCCACTACGATACGCGTTCCTGGGAATATTAAACCGTTTGAATCCCCGTTCAGCAATTTTGCGAACCGGAGGTCAAAATACAGCGTGATGCGATTGAAAGATAAAGTCATTTGGATTACCGGCGCCTGCGGTGGTCTGGGTAAGCACTTTTGCAAGGCCTTTCTTGGCGAAGGCGCCAGCATCTGCCTGACGGATATCGATGAAGATCTGATTGCGGATACCCTCGCAGAATTCGATGCCGCCGAGAAGATGATGGGCGCGGTCGTCGACGTCTGCAGGCGCTCTACCATCGCGGCTTCTGTGTCAAAGATGGTGGCGCACTTCGGAAAGCTAGATGCCCTGGTCAACGTGGCCGGCGGAAGTCTGTACACTCCGAACAAATTCGAGGATATCGACGAAAGCTCCTGGGACAAAGTGGTTGATGTAAATCTCAAAGGCACATTTCTCTGTTCGCAGGCCGCCGTGGATCAATTTCGAAAGCAGGGCCGTGGTGGCAAAATCGTGAACATTTCGGCCCTGGCCGGCCGCTGGCTGGGGTCCCTGGCGGGCTGTCATTACACCGCCGCAAAAGCAGGCGTCATCGGACTGACAAGACATCTGGCATACGAACTGGGACCGGAAGGTATTTATGTCAACGCCATCGCGCCGACGATAACATTTGCCAGTCAAAGAACGGTCGATCTCTGGAATAACCGATCGCCGGAGTACAGAGACCGGATTTTTTCTGAGATCCCCCTGAGGCGGGTGAGTGAACCGGAGGAAGTGGCCGCCGGTGTTGTCTTTCTGTTATCAGACGAAGCTAGCTACATAACGGGAGTGACCCTGGACATCAACGGCGGCCGGTTTTTCAGTTGAAAGGAAAATATTTCTTTTAATTATGGGTTCGGTTGAATAATGACTTTCAAGGCACCCTCTTTTCTGTTCGCAAAATAATCAAAGGCTTTTTCATAATCATCCATGCTAAAAAAATGGGTGATGAATCTATTTATATCCAGCAGACCAGATGAAATCATTGATAACAGCCTGGCCGAAACATTGGGGTTGGCTCTTGATCCAAAAATTGATATCTCATCAATAATAAGTTTTCGATTATCAACTTCTTCAATATTTCCCGGGGAAGGTAATCCCACAATGCCAATTTTTCCCCCCTTGCGTGCGATTTGGATAGCCTGATTTAGCGTTCCTTTGGCGCCCGAACATTCAAAAACCTCATCGGCGCCGATACCATCCGTAATTTCCATAACTTGCTTTATGACATCTTCTTTCTCAAAATCAATGACTTCATCGGCGCATAATTCAGAGGATTTTTTGAGTCTGCTGCCTCTACCAATCATAATTATTTTTGAAGCCCCGAGTGCTTTGGCGGTTGCCGCGGTTATCATTCCAATGGGTCCGGGACCGATAACAACTACATTTCCACCGGCAGAAATACCAGCCTGATCAATAAGATGCAATCCGGTTCCAGCAGCATCGAGTACAGCGCCTTCGGCAAAGCTGATATTGTCAGGAAGCTGCGTCAGGCTTTTATTATAAAAAACACCATATTGCGCATAAGCGCCGGTTGACTTATGACCGTAATGTCTATGCCCTGCTTCTTCATTGCCATAATTCAGACAAAGGTTATAGCGCCCTTGCTTACAGTTTTTACAAAATCCGCACCCACTATGTGCTTCTCCGGCAACCCGATCCCCAATCTTTAAATTTTTTACATTGCGGCCGATTTCAGCCACAGTCCCGGACCACTCATGGCCCAAAATAAATGGCAGATAAGGCGGCCAGGAACCAATCGTATCTCCCTTAATAAATTTGATATCACTTCCACATATGGCTACCGCTTCGACTAAACATAATACTTCATCATCATTTGGGGTCGGTATATCAACTTTTTCCAATGAGATACTATTGGCAGCATTCATAACAATCGCGTTCATGTCCCCACTCATGTTAAACTCCTTTACTAAAACACCAATTGGGCCTTTAGTGTTTTTGAGGGATTCTGTGCGGCTTTAAATGCTTTTTTGACACCATCAATATCCGCTTTATACTCACCCGATACAAGTTTCTCAACAGACCTTCCGTATTTACTTAATACCGCAATGACATCATCAAAATAGCCTGTACCGCCAATGCTTCCGATGACAAAAAGAGATTTAATCACAATTAATTTTTGATTGATTTCAACGGAAGGAATCATTCCCAGACACGCCAATACGCCCATTGGTTTTAATAAATTTAAAGCGCTTGCAAAAACGTCGGCATTACCCGTGGTTTCAAATACGATGTCATACTCTGCATTTGTATATAAGCTTTTATAGTCGTTTTGCGTGTCATTGCCTTGGGTATGATCAAATTCAATCGCACCAAATTCTTTGGCGATCTCCATTTTCAGTTCGGATAAATCGCTGGCATAGATATTGCGACACTTGTATTTTTTTGTCAGCAAAAAAAGAAGGCCCATTCCGATTCCGCCGGCACCCAGTATTAAAATCTTTTTGTTGGAAATATCCCCATTTTGCTTAACGACTTTTTCAATCAAATTGGCACCGACGGCAATGGGCTCAACCAGTGCACCGGCTATCAATGATACATTTTGGGTTAATTTGTATAAATACTTTTCGTTTCTTACGATATATCCAGCAGATGCACCGTCAATTGTTATTCCATATTTTTCAATATTGACACAAAGATTTTTATCGACTTCACAGTATTCACAATCCGAACAATAGCGGGAACAATCTCCGGTAACTTTATCTCCTTTTTTAAATTTTGTTACCTTTGCACCCGTTTCTGCGACCACCCCTGACCACTCGTGGCCAAACATTATGGGATAATTTATAGGTCCGCTATACGTTCCGTTATATAAATGGATATCGGATCCACATAATGATATTCGAGATACTTTTATGAGAACTTCATTATTTTGCACCAATGGTTTTTGACATATCTCGGTTGTAAAAACTTTGGGCGTATCTATTATAATTTTATTCATTTTAAAAAAACCTATTCGCGCGGAAATCAAAAAATCGGAGACAAACAGTGCCACGGGCTTACGCCCGTGGCACTTCATAAGTCATGTTTTCGATTGTGAGCCTTGGTATTCATCTCCTGCCCGCACCCGCGATGCAGGAAAAGACGTATAATGCCCTACCTTATCATTTCAGGTGCTGCTTGACATTACTCGCATCTATAACTGGAGCGGGAAGAAAAAGGTCTTTCGGTACCGGCATCCCCTCTAAGTAACAGTATGCCGCCACCACACCCCAGTATCCCTGGGCGTCGGGCCGCTGATCTCCGGTAGCTAACATTTTCCCCTCAGAAATTGATTTGAGGGCGTCATTGTTTGCATCAAATCCGGTAATTTTAGTTTCCTTAAGCCTTCCAGCCGCATCAAGCGCCTCAACAGCTCCCAGGGCCATTTCATCATTGGTGGCAATTACCAGATCAATCTTGGGAAATCGTTGAGCCAGATTCTCCATCACGCGCATTCCCTCGACCCGGGAATACTTCGCCGTTTGTGAAGCCAAAACTTTGATGCCGGGATGTTCAGCGATGGCATCATCAAATCCCTTTTTCCGATCTATGGCGGTCTGATTTCCGGGTGTTCCCTCAAGGATGATTACATTGCCTTTGCCACCCAGTACTTTGAGTGCGTAACTTGCAATATCGTATCCGACATCCCTGTTTTGCGCGCCAGTCCAGGTTGCTACCTTGCCGCCGTATGCTCTGGAATTCGGCGTAACCACCGGAATTCCGGCCTTGTTGGCCTTTTTAATTCCGGGGACAATACCCTTGGAATCGGCGGGAACAACGCAAATGGCATCGACTTTCTGCGTAATTCCGTCTTCCATAAATCGAAGCTGCTCTTCCACATTGTAAGGTTTAATCGGGGCCAGAGTTTTGAGATCGATATCCAAATCCTTCGCGGCCTTTTCTGCGCCACTTCTCATCCTGTCCCAGAACGGATTGTCAAGGCTTTTGACAATAAAGATCATCTTATACTTCCCAGCTGCGAAGGCCGGATCCGTTGCAAAGGAAAAACTGAGCCCTACAATCATGAACACAGCGACTAAAACAGTTACCATTTTGTATCTTGGAATCATGAGTCATCCTCCTTATTTCAGGGTTTTAATTCGAGTGTCATTTTCCCACGGTATACGCTTAAATCACCTCCTTTCTACATGCTTACGATCCAGCCGCCTTCCGATTAACCGGAAAAATTTGCGGCAATGAAAATAGCCGTCGTGAATGGCTCTGCACCGATATCATAATAATGATAAGGGCGCCTAAAACAAAAGTTTGTAAAAGAGAAGAGATCCCGAGTAAATTCATGGCATTGATGATAATGGTAATTACCAGGGCACCAATAACGGTTCCGCCGACACCGCCTTCACCACCGGAAAGTGGCGTCCCTCCAATGAGCACCGCTGCGATGGCATCCAGCGGAAAAGCTTCACCGATAACGGGCTCCGAGGCATTCAGCCGGGCCATATACACAATCCCGGCTAAAGCGGACAAAATACCGCTTAAGATATAGACCCGAATGACGACACTCTTGGTTCGAATGCCCGACAGCATGGAAGCCTCCTCATCGGCCCCAACTGCATAAATCTCCGATCCAAAGGGGGTGTATTTTTGTATGAAAATAAAAATGAAGGTTACCACTGCACTCATGATAATCGGCATGGGAACACCCCATATATACCCCGTCCCGATAAAACGGAATTCGGGTGTGAATCCATAAATAATCTTTCCCTGGAGAAGGAGAAAGGCCAGTCCCCTTGTAAAAAACATCATGGCATAGGTAATGACAAAAGGGGGAATCGCAACTTTCGACACCATCGCGCCGTTGATCAAACCGCAGCAGCTGCCGATCAGCAAAGCGGCGATGATTGCGACTGGCATCGGGAGTCCGACGTCTTTGAGTAAAATAGCCGCCGTACAGGAAGAAAGGGCCAACACGGCACCATTGGAAAGATCAATCCCTCCCGTAATGATAACAATGGTCATGCCAACTCCCAATATATTCAGAATCGCGGCCTGTCTGAGAATATTGATGAGGTTGGATGTTTGCAAAAAATGGGGACTTAAAAACGAAATCAAGGCACATAAGACCAGGAGTATGAGAAATCTAGAATACGGTATCAGAAATTTCATTATCGGTTACCTTGAATAAAATGTGTTGATTGTCACGCATACCGTCAGGATAATTCCGATGAGGCAGTATTGCCATGGCGTCGTATATCCCAGGAGGCTGAGTCCGTTCCGTATTAAGGTAATAATAAGGGCCCCAAAGACGCTGCCCACAATTCCGCCGCGACCACCGAAAAATGTAGTTCCCCCGATTACCGAGGCCGCAATTGCTTCGAATTCATACCCAAAACCGCCGGTGGGGTGGGCGCTGGCGATCCGCGATGCAAGCATAATGCCGGCAAAGCTGGCGATGATCCCTGAAAGTATATAAATCCCTATTTTGTTTCTGACAATACGAACGCCTGCCAGCCTTAATCCTTCTTCATTTCCGCCAAGCGCAAAAATATTTATTCCGAAAGGCGTTTTGTATAGAATGAGGTACACGATAAAAAAGATAACGCTGATAATCCAGACTGGCGCAGGAACAGCCAGGAAATGGCCGTTGGCAATTACATCAAACATCGGCTCTTCCCAGTATAATGTCTCTCCTCCGGCGGCAAAGAGTGAAAGGCCGTCTGCAATTCCCATCATTCCAAAAGTTGCAATGAAAGGTGCCAGTCCCACCTTGGCGATCATGAGGCCATTAAAAGCGCCACAGAAAACACCCGCACCAATACCTCCCAGAATAGACAAGACAAATCCGCTGCCCGAAGCTAAAAGATGCCCTGTAACCACGCCCGTTAAAGACATTACAGAACCAACAGACAGGTCGATCCCATTGCTTAGCATGACAATCGTCATTCCCAGAGCGACAATAATGATCATGCTGCTCTGGAGTATAATATTAGAAAAATTCATGAGAGATAAGAAACTGGGGCTAAAGATCGCGAAAATCAGCAGGGTCATCAGAAACATATAAGCTGCGTTCGGAACAAGTCGTATTTTAGCCAAGAAGCTTTCTTTGAATCCCATGTTTATAGTTTCTCCAGAAATTCTTTGCGCTTCTTAAGATCGAACATCTCCCTGACGACTTCTTCTATTGAAGTTTCAGAAAGCATTTTTTCAAACGTTTTTTCACCTCTTCGAAGAACCATAACACGATCAGCTACTGCAAAAACACTCTGTAATCGGTGGGTTATGAAAATAATTGAAACACCTTTGTTCTTAAAATCACGGATGATGCTATGTATTTTATCAACTTCCTTGACAGCCAGTCCGGAAGTCGGTTCATCCATAATAATGATTTTGGGATTGAAAAAAAGTGCTCTTCCGATAGCCACTGCCTGCCGCTGTCCACCGGATAGATTGCTTACCCGCTCGCGCATTGAATCAAAATTAAGTTTTAATTCTTTGAGGATTTTCCAGGATTCCTTTTCCATTCGTTTCTGATCCAAAATCCGAAGCATTCCCCGCAGATAATTCTTTGTACGCGGCCTGCCCAAAAATATATTCATATAAATCGGAAGGTTTCCTACTAGGGCAAGGTTCTGGTATATGGTTTCTATGCCCAGTTCCCTGGCATTAAGCGGGTTTTGAATTTTTACCGGACGTTCTTCAAAATAGATCTGACTGCTATCGGCAGGAAGGGCGCCACTAAGAATTTTAATAAGCGTTGATTTGCCGGCGGCATTATCGCCTACGAGCCCCAGGACTTCATTGGGTTTCAAGCCCAAAGCAACATTTTTAAGCGCCTGAACATGACCGAATCTTTTAGACACATTTTCCGCCCTTAATAAGTACGCGTCGCTCACTGTCTCCCCCTGTCTGCTATTGGATAGTCTTGTCCCCTTTAATACCCCTGTTGCTTACCATAACTTCCTGTAAACTGATAGTTCATCTTAAAATTTTATCCCGGCAAACCCTGTAAGATCTGCTTTAACGGCTTATCGCGACTCTATGCGCATTGAATTGAGATAGCCGATCGCCTGCTCGGCAGCGCTGTAATCGTCCGGTTCCGGCAGAACCTCGATGCCCACGGGTCCGGCATAGTTGGCCTTTTTCAAAGCAGATACAATTTTAGAGAAATCGATATGCCCCCATCCGGGAGACCGCCTGTTGCTGTCTGCAAAATGAATATAACCGATGAGATCGCCTGCATCGACAATGCTTTTTTGAAAGGATCGTTCCTCGATATTCATATGAAAGGTGTCCGGAATCAGTTTCAGATGCTGACTTCCGATTTCCCTGATTAAATCAGCGCCTTCCGCCAGAGTGTTTATAACATTGGTTTCGTATCGATTAATCGGTTCGAGAAGTAACCGAACATTTTTCTCTTCTGCGTAGCGCACACAGGTTTTGAGGGCAAGGGTTCCTTCCGCTTTCAAATCTTCCAATGCTTGCCCCTGAGCATCAATCTTGCCCCGGATCCCTCCAATGATGACCGCGCTGTTTAAACGGGTGGCAAAATCGATATGTCCTTTCAGCCGTTCTATGGTTTTCTGCCGCTTTTCCGCAGTAGGGCCATATAATGAATATCCATCCCGATAATACGTCTGGCCGGTGGCAATCGCATAAACCTGAAGGCCGAGTGTTTCCAGCTGATTGAGCACATCGTCCTGATTGATCGCGGGCGAATCCAGGAGGCTCAATTCTACCCCGCAATAGCCCAGATCTTTTACACGCTGCATGCCTGTGTTGAGGTCTCCTGAAAAAAGCAGGGGTGCAAATTCAGATTTTCTGGGTGAAAGGCTTACGCCGAGGTCAAACATATTTTTACCTGCTGGCCGTCAATTCCGGCCGGTTTTGAAAACCCGTTGCGGTCAATTATGGGACGAACTCAACCTTCAGGGTATTGGGACCAAAGGCTTCTTTCAAGGCTTCATGACACTGGTCCAGAGCAAAACGATGTGTAATCAATTTTTCCCAGGGGAATCGGTCTCGATTCCGAAGCATCATTTCAAAATGCGTGTAATACATGTCATGCGGATGATTTGTGTTCCCGATAAAGAGCACATTCTTGGCCGCAAGGTGGCGGTGGACATTTAATTCAACGGTACCCGTGTCGACAAAATTGCCGGTTTCACAATAAGTCCCTCCGCGGCGAAGCATGCGCAGGCCGACGTTGAGTACTTCCGGCCGGCCGACCACTTCTACCACGACATCAGCCCCACGCCCCTGGGTCTCATCACGTATAAACCGGACCAGTTCGTCATCGGTCAGGCCGGACACATCAACAGCCAGGTCGGCGCCGAACTCCTTCGACAAGGCCAGTTTCGACGGCAGGGTATCCAAAGCAATTATCTTTCCGGCGCCCAATAAACGGGCCTTTGCAATCATCATCATACCGACCGCCCCCAGCCCTTGCACCACCACGGTATCGCCGAAATTAAATCCCCTCGCATCGATTTGAGAATACATCTTGGCACGGTCCAAAAGAGAGGTGACCACAAAAATTTCCGACAGGGCGGTTTCTTCAACGCTGAGCGCTTCCGGCACTTTGTAGACCCAGGCTTTCGGGGGGATGTAAAGGTATTCAGCCCAGCCGCCGGTGATATATGGAAACGCGTCGCTCGCATATGTCATCCCGATACCTTCATGGTTGGCGCAAAAGGGTAATGCATGGATCCGGCGACAGTACCAGCACCGGCCACAGATAACGTTGGGACAGTGGGTGACGCGATCCCCTACTTTCAGGTCCTGGCCGGCATATTCTATTTCACTGCCGTTGCCACCCATCTCGACTACAATTCCGGAATTTTCGTGTCCGTGTACAGTCGGATAAACCATGTCCTGTTCGGCTTCGGTCCCGCCATAAAGCGTCAGATCGCCTTCAAAGGCATGCTTGTCCGTTCCGCAGATACCTGACATCTCGACTTTAACAATGACGGCGCCCGGTTCCAGATGGTCGGGATAGGGGAGATCCTGACATTCCACCTTCCCGGGACCGGTCATCACCACGGCTTTGACTTTTTCTGCGACACCCATAACCTTCTCCTTAAACGATGATAGCAATTGCGCTAATCGATCTTTTATTGATCATGTCGGGTAGCCTAAAGTGTAGATGTGCGTCCCGCCATTTTGAGGCCCTTTTAAGACACTTTCGATCTCTTGCGGATCTCTCATGGTCATCACCTCGACCGGAGGCAATTTCCCGGCCGGATACATTTCCATGATGTCATTAATTAATTTTTCCAAATAGTCCATTATGGCGATACAGCCCGGTTTTGCCTTTTCCGGATCCGCAAGAGTCGCGCTTCCCACGACGCCTTCCGGGGTGGAAACCACTTCGATGGCCGAAGCCCCCACCTGCTGCCAGAAAGGAATCGGGAGATCATACGCGTTTCCGGATTTATTGATGTGTCCATCGGGAAAACACTTGATCGGTTCTGTGTCCACTGCATATTGCTGGTCGATCATTTCCGGGAATAACGCTTGAGAGAAGGATGTTTCACATTCATCCGCATGAATAAAGGGGGTGTCGAATGGCCCGCCGTGGGCTTTATCGCGGATATGCTCCGGAATAACAAACCACCAGTTCACGTTTACCAAAATGGAAGGAACCTGGTATCTCTTTGCGAATTGATGAATTGCAAGCGGGATTACATAATCCTGGCCGTGCCCGTTTAGCAGAATCATCTTTCGGTAACCGGTGTTCCAGAATCCGGCAATGATTGCCCGGATGTAAGCGGCTAAATCCTCTTCAGGGATGACGATCGTCCCGGGCATCCCCAGGTGATGAAAAGGATGTGAACCATACCAGATGGGCTCAGCAACCGTACAACCTGTCGCCTGGGCCACCTGTTCCGCCATCCGGGTGACCAGAAAGGTGTCCTCTCCTGAACATGCGTGGGGTCCGTGATTCTCGCTGCTTCCGACCGGGATGATAATAAGATCGTTTTTTTTAAGACGTTCCTGACTTTCACGGTCGGTCATGGTCTGATAATATATTCCGGTCGGCAATTCCATGTGTCCGCCTTTCGGCGGCAATTCCCATTTTCCCATTTTAGTAGTCCCTCCTGTCTCAATTATGAAAAATAACGGCCATCACTTCTACAAAAAAGCATTGCGCCTGTCACCAATGATGACCGGTTGGCATTATATAGGGCGGTGCGTGATCACTCGGTTATATCCAAAATATCCAGCATTCGGTTTTTGACAGACCTGATATGATCAGACATCGCCTTGTATGCCGATTTACTATTTCTATTTTGCAGGGCCGTGATAACTTCTTGATGTTCGCCAAGCGATTTTTTTACATTGTCTATCGATTTAAGCGCCAGTAGGCGTTGTCGATAGGTCAGATCTTTTATGCTTTCAACCAGTTTCAGCAGTCTCTGATTTTGCGACTTTTCTATGATAAAGGTATGCAGTGCGATTTCTTTTTCGTTGAATTTATTCAGGTCGCCTGCTTTGACAGCCGCAACAGCCTCTTTCTGCAGCTTACTGATCCACGCCAGGTCAGCGTCTTCAAGCAGAAGTGCCGCTTTCCTGGCTGCAAAGCCCTCGGTTATTTCCCTGATTTCAAAAAGTTCCAGTAAGTCTTTTTTGGTAATTCCCTTGACGAAAAAGCCTACCCGGGAATTTGCTTCGACGAGGTCTTCGCTTTCTAACTTCAACAATGCCTCACGTATAGGCGTGCGGCTGACGTTCATTTTTTTTGACAAATCCTCGATCCGTAACTGCTCACCCGGTTCAACATTAAAAGTGAGAATCAACTGCTTGATCGTTTCATAAGCCCAGTCCTTCAAATTTAAGGGCTTATTTTCGTATTCAAATGCTTTCATTTGCAGCCTATTAATATGTAATATATTACGTGTTACATGGCATAACTTTGATACAATTTCAAGTCAAGCACTATTCAAATCAAAATCTCAAATTTTTGATCGGTGTTCTTTTGGGTTTGTCAATAGTCCACTGTGAAACGCGGGGATTGCGGTCGTTCCCGGACATCAATACCGGGAACTTCCTGCGGTGCGTAATGTGTTTCAAGGTCTCTTATCAGGGCCAGATATCTTTCCATGGCCCGGGTAAGCACCTTTTGTCCCTTTTCGGCGCTTGCGCTGTTGATATTCTCGATACTCCCTACGCCGGCGGATTTGATCTGGCCGACTTCCGGAATGGTTAGAAAAGAAGCGACGTCCATGACACTGAACGTTTCGGTCTCGTCGTGGGTAATGGCTCTTTTTAGTATACTTTTATCCAGGAGCGTTTGCAGCTCTTTGCCGGTGATCGCATCCTTTTTGACCAGGTCGGGTCTGGCAAAAAGGACATTGCTCGTTTCCTCTTCACCGGCATGGTAAAAGGGGGTGTTGAGCGTTTCACGCAGGATCTGTGCGGCGAGCTCCCAATAAGTAGCGGCGGCTATGAAAAGCGATTTGTCTTCTCGCCTTAAATCAGTGGCGACTTCATGCGCAATGACCTGGAAATTGGCTTCCTGTCCGTGGCCCTGGACGATAATTATCTTTCTGAACCCCGTACTCCATAATCCTCTGCAGATGTCTTTTATCAATGCCTGCATGGTACGGTGACTGATCGCAAGGGTTCCGAGAATCGGGTTTCCCTTGGTGTCATAATGAAAGGTGGGTGACGCCCCCGCCCGTATCGGGGTCGGCACCAGTGCGGGAAGCCCTGTGATGCTGCTCAGTTCCTTTGCGATCCACTCTGCCGTAAATGTATCGGTTCCAAGCGGAAGATGGTTGCCATGTGCCTCGGTGGTCGCCACAGGAAAAATAATGATTCCTCTTGTCTGCGCCAGTTCCAAGGCCGCGTCCAGAGTCAACTCTTCGAACAATACAGGTGTCCCCATATTCTCTTCCTCCTTTTGATTTAAAATTATACAATTTTTAGCATAGCTTAAAAATTTTTTCCGAATACGCCGCAGGAACACGGCAGGCGATATTCGCGCGCACCCGATCCCAAAGCATCTGAATTTAAGTTATTTAAGTATCACTGATGCGTTCAAAAACTTTTTTGACGGCCGCAAAGTCCTGGTCGGCCAGACCCTGCCCCATGCTCTGGCGGTAGAGCTGGAATACCGTGTGCCCGATGGGCGCCATGGCGCCGTTTTCATCGGCGGTTTGCAGCGCAAAACGAATGTCCTTAGTCATGTGTTTTAAGGGAAACTGGGCTGAAAAGCTGTCATCGATCAGCATCGGTTTTTTAAATTCGAAAAGCGCACAGCCCATGGGTCCCGCCAGCATGGTCTCCAGCATGGT
>Ga0209165_10000390_pt1 | contig 15265 bp, 3 predicted proteins | sample tdAd001_FD_187122 | JGI IMG/M metagenome (GOLD analysis project Ga0209165, IMG submission 187122) | Marine sediment microbial communities from the Atlantic coast under amendment with organic carbon and nitrate - tdAd00.1 (SPAdes)... | ecosystem: Environmental > Aquatic > Marine > Coastal >... | reverse complement strand
CAGGCAGGCAATTACTAACCCTTACGCTGGCGTTACTTCAAACGCTGACATGATAGAAGAAATGCGAGGAGAGCTTAATAATCCATTTGCAAATTTAGGTGTAGCCACAAGCGCTGCGGAGATCCAGATGGAGCAAACAGATATAGCATTAGCAAATACACTAGATGTGTTACAAGCAACGGGTGCGAGTGCAGGAGGTGCTACAGCGTTGGCTCAAGCAGCTAAGCAAAGCAAGAAAGAAGTTTCGGCTAACATAGAGCAACAAGAAGCTGCTAATGAAAAGCTAAGAGCTCAAGGGGAGCAAGCATTACAGGCAAAAGAACTGCAACTTACCCAAATGGAAATGAGTGAAGAAGCTAGAGTGCAAAACGCGCAAGCTCAAGGAGCTGCCTTTATGTTTGGATCTCAGGAAAATAGAGATATGGCCACCCTAGATAGAATGCAAGGCCAGCAATCTCAAGCCAGGCAGGATATGGCTAGTGCTAACATGGCCGGAGCTTCGGCAATGAGCGGTATGATTGGAGGAATAACGTCTACAATTGGTGGGGTGATGCAATCAGGGGCCTTTGCAGAAGGAGGGTCATTGAATCCTTATAAGATAAACCCAGTAACAGGAGAGCCTGTTTAATAAAACATAATACATGAGTTACAGAAATCCAGTAATAGTAAAGGACGATTCCGGGTCTGTTCTAGGCCAGGCAATAGCACAAGGCGCAAAAAACATAGCTACAGGAATAGTCGGCATGGAAAAGCAAAACCAATTAGCGGCGGAAAAGGCTAGAAAAGAAGCAGAAAAAAGAAAGAAGGAAGACGAGATATACAACACAAGTATGGTTAAGCTTTCTAAAGAGTACAATGCCGACAAGCAAAGCGCCGCAAAGCTGACCAAAGAACAGTTAACCGGAATAAAAGATCAGTTTGGTGCTAATATGTCCGAAGTTATAGACGAGGGTTACAGGCTAGAAAAGGCTTTTTTAGCAAATAGAACTGCGGCTAACCGCGAAGCCATGGAAAAGAACAGCGCAAAAAGAGCAGAACTAAACGAGTGGATGCTTAATACAGGAGCCTTAGTTACCAATGCGGAAAAATGGGCTGCTCAAGCTGAATCAGATATAGAAATAAACAATTCCTATCCATCTATTGGGACCAAGGGTATGAAAAAAGACGGGGAGCTAGATGACGGGACAAACGCTAAGGAGCTTATAAAAGCTTTCCTAAACAAAGACGGGTACTCCTACGATTACGAAAATGGTAGCCTAAAAATAACCAGAGGTGAGGGTCAAGAAGATTTGCTTTTTAGTGGCACAGATTTAGCAACCGTAACAGCCCTTTTTAAGCCAAGAAAAGAAACAGGTGTTGTGACAGTGCAAAAAGGAGCTGAATCAGAGTTCTTATTAGACGGCAAAGTAAGGAATAACATGCTAGCTACCGATGGTACTGCTGAGCCCAACGCTAACGGAGATGCTCCTGTTATACCGGCTACAAAGCAAATTATTAACGACAAAGTGTATTACAGGCAAACATTAAATACTGCTAAAGTACAAGGAGTAGTTGCTTCTCAGGTGCGTATGATGGAAGATATGATTGGTGAAATGGGTACAGATGAAAAACGACGGTATCTTAAGGACTTTGATATATCCATAGATCAATGGAACAGTGCACCAAGTCAAAGCGGATTGCTTACGGAAAAAATAGAAGATGTTGCATTGCAAGCTATTAATGTAAAAAAAGAGGGAGATAGCTATTATTACGACAAGCTTTACGGCAATGTGCCAAAACCGAGACAAGGCAACGAAAGCAACCCAGCACTTACTAGGGACGAATATTACACCCAAGCCAATACTAACATAAGCACAGGGCTAACCCCTTACGTTGCTGAAAGCCCTACTGAAGAAGGATATCAAGAAAGCGTTACTAGCCAGCTAAATAAGTTGTTTAAATTTGATCAAGCCGGCAACGGTAATTTCATGAAGTATTACTTAGGAGGTAATAGCGATAATTCGCCAAGAGACTTTAGAGATTTGAAGTTTTTATACAGAAATAATAAGCTAGTATTGGAATCTAAAACAGGATCCGAAGCAGACATAGACGCCTACGGCTCAGACAAAAAAGCCAAAGATACCCCGATTACGACCACAATGAGACTTGTTAGCTTAATAAACGACCAAAACAAAACATCAATGTCTCATGAACAAAAAGCAAAGCTCGCAAAATTAATTGAAGAAAAGCTAGGGTCTAAATTTCTTACCGGGAAACTTTAAAATTAAAAACAAATACAAAAAATTATATCATGCCAAGATTTACATACCTAATAAACGACACTAAAGAAGTATTTGAGGATTACGATAGCTTAATTGCACGCTTAAAGAAAGCGGATGAAATGGGTTGGTCAGTTAAAGAATTAGTGGAGGGCGAAGACGAGGAAGTTGAGGACAGCACCGATGTTAGCCGCGCTCCTGCGGAAACATCTATATTTGAAAATATAGATTCTGCAAATTTTGCGGAAGACCTTGCGCTGAGTGCAAGCGAAGGGTCGGATGTGTTTGCACAACCAGAATTGGAATCCAGCTCGGAAGATACTTCTTTGGATTTACCAGCTGTAACCATAGATGATATAGAATCTGAGGCGGAAAAAAATGAGGTAATAAATTTAGAGGCTTTACAAGGGCTGCTAGGGGGAGACGAAGATAGGGTCAAGGAAGCTATGCAGGCTATAGCTAGAACTCCTAACATGAGCTTAAATACTACTGACTATAACCAGAAGGAAAAAACGAGCAGTAGAACTGCAACTCTTTCTTATACTAACCCTGATACAGGAGACATAGATGAGACTTTTGATCTAAGAATACAGGGAAGAGATTTAAGTAAGACAGAAATGTCAGAAAAAGCAAAAGAGCTCAGAAAGTTTTTAAACAGATACGCGGACTCAAATGCTTTAACAGCAATGGGTGATCAAGCGGAGACTATGTTAGGTAGTGCTAACTTAAACCCTACAGAGCAAGAAATAACGGAGGCGTTACCTCCTAAGGACTCGATGTTTGAGCCCGAAACAACGGTGCAATTCCAGCCAAAAAGTAAAGGGACAGGCAGAAGAAAAGAAATTGTCGTATATCCTTACGATGCCGAGCTAGAAGCAAAGCGAAACCAGCTAATAAGCGAAGGTTCTGACTTGGGTGTTGACGAGCTAATTGCAAAAAGCAAGGACATGGTTTATGCAGACCTAAAAGAAGCTAAACGCCAGGAGTTACTTACACAAAAAACAGAACAGTATCTTTCGGATAACATTGATAAAAGAAGCGTTGCTACTTTAGGTGGTGCTGTAGTGAAAACAAAAAAGTTTAAAGCCTGGGCAGCAAAAGAAGCGGTAGTTATAGCTAACACAGATAGCTCGGTTGCAAAAACAAAAAACCTAGCATTAGCTTCGAGATATGCCGAAGGAACCGTACAGGCTGCGGAATTAAAAATTAACGGGCAAACCGTAATGCTCGGGGATTTAAGCGACGGTTCTCCAGTTTTAACCTACGAAACAGGCGTTCAAATAACACAGCAACAAAAAGATATCTTAGATAGCGAGCAGGTTGAATTAAATGCTTCTCTTGAAGCGTTTGCTCCGCTAATGCAAGACCTTAATGAAACAGGTAAGAAGCTAGGGGACATGGACGCACAGCTAAAGGCAGCTGGATTGAACTTTAGTATACTAGACAAATCAGCGAGCACCTTGGTTACTGGATTAGGTAGCATAGGAGTGAGTTTAGGCATGTTTGGTATCAAGACAATAAACCTAATGAATTACGGGTCAGAAGTTTTAACCGGGCAAGTAGGTGCTGAAAATAGATTTCTTAGAACAGAGGAGGCCCTGGACGAATGGGGATCACAATATTCTGAGTTTAAAGAAGATATCAGAAGCCAATACGTAAGAGATCTTAGTGTTGGTGAAGGATTTTCTAGCGGCAAAAACTTTGCTAAATTTGTAGCGCAAGAAATAGCTACGCAAGCGCCCGTACTCATTGCTATGGCCGCATCAGGAGGTACGTTAGCCCCTTACATTGTAGGAGCTTGGACAGCTGGTGAAAAAATGATGGATATAGCATACGAAAATTCCTTAATGACGTCTGGTGAAAGAACAGGCGCTTTTGAGGCTTATGCAAAAGCAATCGGGGTTGGCTTAGCCAATGGAGTGTTTACCGGTTTGACAACAAACCCTATACTTCAGAATGGTATGAAGATGTTTAAGGGTAACACGAAAAAAGATTTCTTATTAAATTTAAACGATTACTGGAAGTTAAACTGGAAAAGGAATCTTGTTTACGATAACGCCTTAGAGCTTTCAGGTGAATTAGCCACTAACGTTGTTGAGAACGCTATAGACGGTAGACCTATATTTGAAAATGCGGATCACGTTGCAGTAAGCAGCCTAGGATTCTCATTCGCTTTTTCCGGCTTGCCTTTCTTACAAGGCGCAGGTATACGCGCATTATCTCCTCGCAAAACTACAATAGACTTAGATAATCGCCAAAAGAAAATATTTGATCTAGAAGCAGCTTATGCAGCCGTAGACAAGAGAACAGTTGCTGGCAAGGAAATAAGAACTCAGCTAGAGGCCTTGAAGGTTGTGCAGGGTAGAGAAATAGCTAAAGCAGAGCAAAAAGCTCAAAACGGCATATCTATATTAGGGGCACGAGGGGTTCAAGCGACCACAAAAACAATAAACGAGGCTAAAGAAAAAGCGTCAAACATTGTTAATGATCCTACGCTTACCTACAAGCAAAAAGAGGCTGCACTAGAAAAAATACAGAATGACTTTATAGTTGCGAAAAGCACTCAAGAAGCCTACCTATCTAGTGCATTTAGGGACGAATTTATTTTGCTAGAAGCTACAGACCCAGATGGTTATCAAGGCTACATGGATCAAGCTATGAATGAGCTAAATGCTTATGTTGTAACCGATCAGGTTAAGCAAAAAGCTTCAGACTTATACAACGCTAAACTAATAAGAGACAAATTTGCCGTTAACGGAAAGAAGGTTAACTCTAGAGCCATGCTGTTTGAAACTACAAAAGAAGCTATAGCAGAAGTAGAAAAGATGGCAGAGGCTGGTAAAATCACACCCGAGGAAAAAGCAGATATAATTGCAAACCTAAAGAACGGAGCAGGAGGTGTTAACATCAAGATAGGTAAGACCGACAAAGACGGTAAGTTCACCTACTCTTTAGATGCAGAGGGGGATGGAGTTACAACTCCTATAGCTATTATAGAAAGCCAGCTTGCGGAACAAAAAATAGGTGTTATGGAACACGAGCTGAGCCACGGAGTAATGGATAAGATTTTTGCAAATGCTCCAGAAAAGCTTGCGGCTATGGCTGATCAGATTGAACTTTGGATGCAAAAAAATCAAGCAGGGCTTAATTTAAAAATACAAAATCAGCTAAGTCCCTACATGGTCGATTACGCTAAAAGGATTGACAAGGCTGCTACGAAAGAAGAAAAATTAAGTCTTGAGAAAGAATTGCAGAACATTATTGCAAACGAATACATGGCTAACTTTTTTGAGCTAGTTGGCGGAGGAAAAGGAATGGATCCACTTGCCCCTGGCAACCAGGCGTTTATGGGACTTAGTGGCTACATGCTACAGGATTTAGCTGGAAAAGATTATAATTTTGATTTCAGAGGCCCTGATGATTTTGTTGCGTTTGCCGCTTCAATAGCCAAAGGAATTAAAGAGGGAACAGTAAACATAAACAGGTTAGGCGATTTAAAAAAGCAGGTGGATAAAATAGCTGCTGATAAGACAGACGACAAGGCAGCAACTCCCACTACTAGGCTCTCTAAGCCGCTGCAAGACAAATTTGACGAGGCAGAAGAGGCTTTAGACGATGCTGAGGACATGTTTAATTTAGATCCGGACAATCCAACACTTCAAAAAGCTGTCGAGAACGCGCAGAAAGCCTATGATCTAGCGGAAGCCGCTTTAGATGCAGGGGTAGATGCTGCCCCAGAAGCAACCGCCGCGACAGACGAACCCGTTAAAAAAGAAAAAATAGTTAGGCCTAAAGCTGACAAAAGCAAAAGAAAATACTCTTTAGACACGGAAGTAAAGAAAGAAATAGAGCCTAAAATAGCCGAAGTACAAGCTATTAATAAGGTAATAAAGGAAGAAGAAAAAAGACTTAATGCTGAGGCTAAAAAAGCTATAGAAGATAAGCCTGAAACCGGGGATGTAACTAGAACGTCTAAGGAAGAAGAATTAGTAGCGCTTAAGGAAAACCCCATAACTATTAACGCAAATAACAGCCCTGATATAATCAAACAAGCTGCTAGACGAGATAAACTACAGAACGAAATAGTTAAGGCTTTAGATGTGCCCTTAAGCAAGGCTGCGCGATTGTTTACCAATGTTTTCTACAACAAAATATCCGAAAACGCTAAGCAAGCAACAAGCAGGGAAGATTACTTGGCGTCTGCAAAAGCTAACCTAACGGTTATGACTATCAATGAGTTTAAACCTGAAACTATCAATAGGAAAGGCGAAAACGTTATTAATGACATCGAAGATATTATATTCCAAAGAGGAGGGCTTCGAGCTGTAAAATTTGCAGAAGACTTGGGGGTTGTTGGTAAAGACCAAGGAACTTCAAGGGGGGCAGAGGCATTAGTAAAAATGGCGTCGAATGATACTGAATTCGAGTTTGAAGCTAAAGATTCCAAAAAACCAGAAAAGAAATTAGTTAGCGGGTTTAAAGGCGAGATTAGAAGACCTAGTGCTTTACTAGCAAACGAAGCACTAAAAGCCCAAGCTAAAGCTAAAATTTTAGAATTTTGGGAAAAGAACAGAGGTAACAAAAAAGTAGAAAACTTTAAAAACTTACCGGTTGTTATTGATTCCATACTAGCAGAAATATACGGTATTAGCGAAGGAACTTTAACTGCGAGGTCCGGTAACTTTAACAAGGAAACATACAAAAGTGCAATTACAGCTTTTACTGCAAAGCAAGCTGTATTCAGAACGGAAGTGAATGGAGAAATGACAGAGGTAAGAGTGCCTTATGATCAAAGAGACTCTAAGCTAGCAGAATTAGAAGCAAAAGCTAAAAAGGATTCTAACTTTACTTTTGAAGAATACTCACCAGAGTCTAGGGCAGAAGGTATATTAAGATTTTTACCAGAACTTAGCGTTCCTGAATACAAATACTTTAGCGGCAAAAGAGGTAGAAGCGCAGGTATGTCAACAGGAATGCCTAGAAACTTTACAGACCTTGCTTACTTAGTTACAGGCAGAAGAACTCAGGCACAAGGAAATTTAGAAGGCGAAATTCAAAAAATATCTCGGGACGAATTGCTAGAAGCAATAGGAGCTATTGATGACGGCAATGGAAATGCGGTGCCAGATGTAGCAAAAGCTAGGGAAGCAGGTAAGGCAATAAACAAAATGCCGGGAGCGCAGACCTTACTGAGTTTGATAAAGCTAGAAGGTCGTATGATAGCGAACGAAATGAGTAGGGAATTTGGTAACCTAGACCCTATGACGTTGCTGGACATTGAAATGGGTAAAAACCCAACTATGTATTCTAAAAGCCTGGGAGACTTTGGCGCAGTGACGGCTATGCTTAAGATTGATTACAAATCTGATACAAACGCAGCTCTATCGCTTAATGTTCTAGACCACTTGCAATCTAAGTTTACAAAATATCCTATAAGCGCAGCTGATGTTTTTAAAGCGACCGACACTTACCTTAGAAAAGAATTTGATGTCCAAGTTAGCAGAATTTTTGCAGATGAAGTTTTTAACGATTTTATAGGAAAAACAGACCTTACTCCAGATCAAACCAAAAAGCTTATTAATAGCTCCTACGGAAAAGCCCTTGGAACAACATTTGACTATATACTTCGAGATAGAGGATACAACAAGCTTACCACTGCACTTAAAGCTCTTGGCGATAAACTTAGTACTGCTGACATAGTAGAATTTATTGAGTTTTACGGCAGAGGAATCCGAGACGCGAAGGTTGATGGAATAATAACAAACAAAGATCTATACAATAGCTTAGCCGAAAAGCTAGGTATAACACCCAAGGAACTAAAAACAAAGTACGGTGTAGAGTTGGCAAAGGAGACTAGATACCGTGTAAAAAAGAAAGGAGAGAAAGCTACTGAACAAGAGGTTTTTGTAATAAAAAAACCAGGTAGTGATAATAAATTAAAAGGCATCTTCAAAACAACCACAATTGAAGACATAAAAAAGGTAAGAACGCAAAGCAACGAAAGAATAGATGGCATGGCGGCTACCATGGCTAGTGATACTAAGAAAAATAGGGATTTTGTTAAAAAAATAGTAACGGATTCTAAACAAGCATATCTAGCCGCAGGCAAAAACAAGGTTAAGCAACAAGAGATTTTTTTAGAAGCAAAAGCAAAACTTCTTCTTTTATCTGGCGGGCAACTTACTCCTATGCGCAAAATGTATAACCTTAAAAACGTTTATAAAACCAAAGCAGAATCAATGCTTGAGCATGAGATCTCTTTAGGTGTAATGAGGCAAGCTTTATACGATTACATTTCCGCTAAAAAGAATTTTGATATAGATGCTTATTTTAGTGAATTGTATGTGAACATAATTCCTGTAGAGGCTAACGCTGTTTTAGACCGTGAAGGGGATCGCACACGCTATGATAAGAAACCCGACGGCAAAGGCAAAGGGGGCTTTAAAAATAAAGTCAAAGGGCTGGAGTTTTACAACGCTCAAGAAAAAGTGCAGCGGACTGCTAACAATACAATGTATTCGTTGCCTGTAAATCTAAGACAAAAAGGTCTTACAGTAGAACAATCTTTAAAAGCGGTTGAAAACTTTGATAAAGCAATAAATTTAGGAAATAGTCTTGACAGACCAAGAAGAGGCATTAGCGTTTGGGATTTTGACGATACATTGGCAACAACTAAAAGCAACGTGTTATACACAATGCCTGATGGCACTAAAGGTAAATTAGATGCATCAAGATTCGCGAAAGAAGGCGATACGTTTTTAGCTAACGGCGCTGAATTTGATTTTAGTGAATTTAGCAAAGTGATGAGCGGTGCTAAAGGCCCATTCTTTAATAAGGCTGTAGATAGAAACAAGAAGTTTGGTAACCAAGATGTTTACATATTAACCGCTAGGCCAGCTAACAGTGCCAATGCTATACATGAATTCCTCAAGGGAATCGGCCTTGACATTCCTCTGGCTAACATTACCGGGCTTGCAAGCTCAGATCCCCAAGCTAAGGCTAATTGGGTTGTAGGTAAATTTGCAGAAGGTTACAACGACTTTTACTTTGCAGACGACCACGTAGGTAATGTAGCTGCGGTAGGCGATGCACTTTCTAGATTAGACGATGTGCGAAGTAAGGTTGAGCTTGCTAAAGCAACTAGATACTCTAAAAAAATACGGGCAGAATACAGCACGATCCTTGATAAGCTGCGAGGAGGGGATGTAATAGAAGGTAATAAAGTGTTCTCAGCGGAACAGCAAATAGACGATGTATTCGACTGGGTTAAGAGTTTAGATATACCAGAAAAAAATCAAGCTAAATACAAAAAAGCTGCACTAAACTTTGTAGCAAAAAGCCCTACTAATTTTCCCGTTGATGCTGAAATTGTAGGCGAAGCTATGAGAATAGCCGAGCTAAAAAAGCTGAACGTAATGGACTTTAGCAATCCTCGTGACATTATAGATAAGTTTGCAGGAGAAGTTAAAGCTAAGCGATTAGACCCTAACAAAGAAAAACAATTTTTTAATAAAAAGTCTTTACCTGAGGGAGTAGAAACCTTTCAAATAATGACTACTCGTAAAGGCCAGCAGGCTGTTAGAAGAATATTAGATACTCATTGGGGCGAAAAAACAAACCCCTGGTGTGTAACGGCGAAAAGAAACGACTACACCCCGGCAGAAAAAAAAGAGCGAAAAGAAAACCCTCCTGGTATTGCCGTTGGAACTGAAATGGAGATTGCGTACGAAGCTATAGTAAATGCTGGAGTTGTGGAAAACTATATAACATTTGATAACCTAGGTAACCGAGTGGAGGACGTTATGTTTGATTTTGTTGGCAATTTAAAGCCAGGATGGGTTGCGGGAAAAGCAGACTACGACAGCACAGATCGTAACGATCAATGGGTAATAGACAGGGATAATGAACAAGACTTTAATGAAGAGTTTGATAAAGCCAAAGCCGAAGGATACACTATAAGAGAGGGAAGCTATGATACTAGCCAGGATAATTTTTATGTACAAATGGAGCGCAACAACGATCCTGAAGTAAACAGGGTTCAAAAATACGTTTCTTACTACAAAGCTAAAGATCCAAACATGACTCAAGAGGAGTTTGATAACGGACCTGCTAAAGGAGGAGCTGTTAAAAACCCAGAGATAAACCCTACTGGCCCAGTTGAATTAACACCTGGATCTTTTAGAATGTGGGAAAATTACGGTAAGCCCCTCTTTACCGAAATGGTTAATGAAGACACTGGAGCTGTAGAGATTGATGATGGAGGTTTTGAAATAGCATTTAAAGACGGTAAATTACTGGCTCTTAAAAACCTTGGAGGTAGCAAACAAGAGTGGTTTGACCGCATGGATCATGGCACAAAAGATTTAGCGTTAAAAGTACCTAGAGACGCTAAGGGTAAAATCAATGGGTCATCTACTATGATGAATACCGATTCAGGTAGAGTCTTTGGTAAAGATTATACAGTTAGGTACTCTAAAAAGCTTGAAGGAGAGATTAGCTTTTTAACAAATGAGTTGTCTACAAAAGGTGAAGCTTTGCCTGGGCAAACGCTGAATGCTGATCAACAACCAAAAGCAGTTAAAGATGTTATTAATACCCTCGATGTAAAAAGCAAGACGCAGCAAAGCCGTATAAGATACAGTAAAGCTTTAGACGAGGAATTTAATAAGATAATAGAGCAGGAATCAGGTATAGAAGCATTTAAAGAATACAAGTCGGTTAAAGCGGCACTTAAAGGCAAGGTTAAGAAATTCAGAATGAAATTCTTTATACCACCATCAGCTGAAGATTTCTTAGGGTTATTGTATACCACATTGCCTAAAGGAAAACAAGGGGAAGCAGCTTTAGCGTTTTACACAGAACACTTATTGCAACCGTATGCGAGAGCTATAAATGGATTGCGAAAAGGGAGAATCGCTATGGCTAAAGACTACAAAGCTGTAAAGAAACAACTTGGTATTGTACCTAAAGAACTTAAAAAGACTTTCGAGTACGAAGACGAAAACGGGAAAATGAAGGAAAGTTTGTTTAGCAAAGAGATGGCTATTAGAGTATACGTATGGGATGCTCAAGGAATAGATATCGAAGGATTGTCCGATGTTGATCTGCCGATATTAGTAAATTACGTTAACGCTAACCCCGATTTAAAAGCTTTTGGGGATCAACTATTAGCTCTTAATAAAGGTAAAAAATCAGCTACGCCAAACGAAAACTGGCCAGCCGGTACTATAACATCTGATTTACTTAACGATCTTAACACTGAAGGAAGAAAACAGTTATTAGAATTATGGCAACAAAATGCTGATGTTATATTTTCTAGTAAGAACATGAGTAAATTAGAGGCTGCATACGGCGAGAATTACGTGGTAGCCGTCAAAGATGCTTTAAGAAGAATGAAATCAGGTAGAAATACCGTGCCTACACCTAACACAGTTACAGATACGTTTGTTAGATGGTTAAACGGAGCTGTTGGTAACATAATGTTCCTTAACAGAAGATCTGCTGTACTACAGCTTATATCTTTTACTAACTTCATAAACTTTGAAGGGAATAATCTTTATCAGGCAAGTAAAGCGTTCGCTAACCAAGAACAGTACTGGAAAGATTGGATATACTTAATGAACTCTGATTACTTAGTAGACAGGCGAGATGGATTAAGAATTAATGTAAATGAAGCGGATATTGCGACTACGGCTAAAGAAGGCGGGTTTCAAGGTGTATTAGCTAAGATTTTAAAAGCAGGATTCTTGCCAACAAAAATGGCGGATAGTGCGGCTATTGCAACAGGTGGTGCTTCTTTTTACAGGAACAGAGTTAATTCCTTAATTAAAGACGGAATGGATCCAGTCGCTGCGGAAAAGCAAGCAATGGAAGATTTTATAGCTACTGCCGAAGTATCTCAGCAGTCAAGCGATCCGAGCAAGTCTTCTAAGCAGCAAGCAGAGCCCATAGGGCGAATCATATTGGCTTTTGCTAACACTCCTTCTCAGTACGCTAGGATAATGAAAAGGTCTGCCCAGGATCTTTATAATGGCAGAGGAAAACCTGCTACCCACATATCTAGATTAGTTTACTACGGAGTTATACAAAATGCGGTCTTCAACTACCTACAGCAAGCAATGTTTGCGGCTATGTTCGGAGACGACGATGAATCTGACGAAGAAATGACAGAGATTCAAGAAGCTAGTAACGACAAAAAATTGCTTAGTGTTGCTAATTCCATGACTGATGGTATTCTTAGAGGTATTGGTGTAGCCGGAGTAATATTTTCGGTATTAAAGAACTTAGGGATAAAAATTTATCAAAGAAGCGACAAGAAAAGGAACAAAAACTACAAGATGACTATTTATGAGGAATTGTTAAAAATGTCTCCTCCGTTGTCTAGTAAGCTAACTAAGCTTGGTAAAGCAGGAAGCACGATAGAATGGGGGCAGAAGGAAATTGAGTTTGACAAGATGTCACTTAAGCATCCGTATGTAACCGCTACGGCTAGCGCAATTGCAGGTGTTACATCTTTACCGGTTGATAGAGCAGTAGGAATGGCAATAGATGCTGTTGACGTTGCTAGCGCAGACACAGAAGCCTGGATGAAGCCATTAATAATAATGGGGTGGCCTAAATGGCAACTGGAATCTGAAGCAACTAAAGCTGCAGCTAAAGAAGCGGAAAAAGAAAGGTTTAAGGAGCTTGAGGAGCAAAAAGACTTTGATAAACTTAATCCTATCGAAAAAAGAAGAAAAGTTTTTTCTGACCTTAGCAAAGAGGAGCAAGTTGATTTATTGAGAAGAGGAGGTTTAAGCGGAAAAGAAGTTAGTCGACTCAGAAAAGAAGCAGACAGAGTTGATAAGCTAATTGACTTACAGAATAAAAAGCAATTTGATAAAGACATGGAAGCTATTAGCCAGGGTAAAGATATAGAAGAATCTAAGATTGAAAGGCCTAAAAAAGCTGAAAGTAAGTATAGCAAAGAGATGCAAAAAAGAATGAAGTCTTTAAAAGATTTGGACAAGTTCGATCAAGTTGGCCTACTAAGAAGATTAGGTCTTACCAGAAAACAAACAGGCTTATTAACAACAGAAGAAAGACGCATACTAGAAATAATAAAATTGCAAGATAAAAAAAGAAAAAATTCTTTAAAATAAATCCCCTAAAATGACTATATCAGATTTGAAAATTTACCTATTAAACTTAAGTACGCTTGCAATATCAATGTCGCAGGTAGACACGATTCTTAAGCTTACATTGCTAGCCACAAGTATCGGGTACACCATACATAAGTGGTGGTTATTAACTAAAAACAAAAACAAAAAATGAAAAAACTTATAGCAAAACTAAAACACGAATGGAACTCGTTCTTATATTACTTGATGTTTAAGAACAGAACAAAATAGAATTACACAACAGGCAACCACACCTCGAAAATTCTATAATAAAAAAGCCGACGCAATTAAGTGTCGGCTTTTTTGATTTAATTAAGTGATCTCACATGCACCCCCTGCACACGCTAACTCACCGGACAAATCGGTTTCATCATCGTCCTCTTCAATAGTGGCTACATTTACATTTTGTAATGTTGCCATTAGCTCTTCGTATTTTTCTTTGGTTATATCTTCAAAGGGGGCTTGAACATAAGTACCGCCGTTATAAGGTAATACAGATAAACCATTGTAAAATTCTTTGTTATCCCACATCCAATCGCCAATCATTTCCCACTCATCATCTCTGATACTAATGGTAGCTGATATGTTATGTCGGTTAGCACCGTCTCTGTGTCCTGGAGCAACCCATTCTCGTGATACAGTTTTTATGCGTTCTAATAAATCAACCGGCGATTCTGTTCTAAGAATAGATCCATCAGGTGCTTTTTGTGGTATACTAATAACTCCTGTGTCATGAGGTCTGAAGTATTCGTCTTCAACTAGCTCAGGGTGATTCTCTATAAGAAACTTATACATCGATTCATTCTTACCTACACGGATTCTACGTACATAGTAATCATTATGCCAAGCGTGAATACCCGATGAGGTTCCCAATGTTAAAGAGGTTGTACCTGCAGGTTTAACAGTCGTTGTTCTAGCGGAAGGATTAATACCTATTAGCTTTGCAACCCTGTTGTTCTCTTTATTAACGATCTTAGCGGCTTTTTTCATATCTAATTTTAGCACTGCACCAGATCCGATACCTGTCATAGAAACGCCAATTAAAGCATCCTTTTCTGTTGTCTCTTGCCAAATTCTTCTAAGATAATGAAAGCTCGTGTATGAGGCTTGTATTGTTCCTATGAACGATGCATGCTTAACTCTTCGATCAAATTCTTCTTGACTATCAATCTCCGATGCATTAACTTCACATAAGTTACAGAATTGGTATGGTCTCAATGCAATTTCGCAGCATGGGTTTGTTCCCCAGTCTTTGTCTTTGCTTAAGTAAAAACCAGGTTCTCCTGATCCTGATAGCTCAATGCGTTTCCATAATCCTAAAAAGAATTCCTTGGTTAGCTTCTGACGTATCAATACTGCAGAGTTATTAGCTCTACCTCTTTGTGGATTTTTTTCCCACCAATCTCCTGACTTGCACCCAATCATTTCATCGTCTGTAGACGAAAACAAAGCAATTAAAGCAGCCCTTCTGATACCTCCGGCTAAAACTGAATCAGCAATGTGGCATATAATATCGTGTGCCTCAACTGTTGTTAAGTATTCACCGTCTTTCTTACTGTCCATTATGCCCATGATCTTTACGATACATTCTTTAAGCGGCTGAGGACCGGGTGCTTTACCTCCTGATGTTACAAGCCTTGCTCCTTTAGGTCTAATGTCTGAGTAATCAAACTCTATTTTAGAAGATCTTTTATTACCAAGATAAGACTTCATACAAAATTTAATTGCATCTGCCCAACCTTCTATTGAATCCATTACTAAAAATCGTTTAGTGCGTTTTTCAAATGGTACAGTAATTGCTGGTAATTTATCCACGTGGTGCTGTTGTACTGAGTAGCCTACACCTGT
>Ga0209165_10000389_pt1 | contig 15321 bp, 14 predicted proteins | sample tdAd001_FD_187122 | JGI IMG/M metagenome (GOLD analysis project Ga0209165, IMG submission 187122) | Marine sediment microbial communities from the Atlantic coast under amendment with organic carbon and nitrate - tdAd00.1 (SPAdes)... | ecosystem: Environmental > Aquatic > Marine > Coastal >... | reverse complement strand
GCAGGGATTTTGCCTGTTGGCCGGTCGCTACGAGGGAATCGACGAGCGACTGATCGAGAATGAAGTGGACGAGGAGTTGTCGCTTGGTGACTTCGTCTTGTCCGGCGGTGAGATAGCTGCAATGGCAGTAATCGATGCCGTCACGCGGTTGTTGCCGGGGGTACTCGGTGACGATGAGTCAGCAAGTCAGGATTCCTTTATGGATGGGCTGCTGGATCACCCGCACTTCACGCGGCCGGAGATTATCGACGGTCAGCGTGTGCCAGCAGTGCTTTTGTCGGGCGACCATGCCCGAATCGCACGCTGGCGTTACAAGCAGGCGCTGGGGCGTAGCTTTTTGCGGCGGCCCGACCTGGTGAAGAAGATGAATTTGGATCGGGAGCAACAGAAGTTGCTCGATGAATTTTTGAAAGAGCAGGGGCAGCCCTGACGGAAGCCCGGGTAAAGAGACATGAGCAAAGTAATCGAAGCGATCGAACAGGAACAGATGAACAAGGAAATGCCCGAGTTTTCTCCGGGTGATACGGTCATCGTTCAGGTCAAGGTAAAGGAAGGCACGCGCGAGCGTTTGCAGGCCTTTGAGGGTGTCGTCATTGCCAAGCGCAATCGCGGCCTCAACTCGTCATTCACGGTTCGCAAGATTTCGCATGGCGAAGGCGTAGAGCGCGTATTCCAGACGTACAGCCCGGTCGTTGACTCGCTCAAGGTCAAACGTCGCGGTGACGTGCGACGTGCCAAGCTTTACTACCTGCGTGGACGCACCGGTAAAGCGGCCCGTATCAAGGAAAAAATCTAGCGCGGCTCGGGCCACGGGCGTCAAGTATGGGATACTTGGCCTGAACTATAGCTTCGGAGGCAGGTCTTTCGTGGCATGAGCTTTGGAACGCAAAAACCGTTTGTATTGGCGCTGCTGATTCTGCTGACAGGGTTGGCAACCTCCGGCTGTTCCATGTTTGTGGAAAAGGCAACGGATAGTTTCGGTACGAACCTCACCAGCGCGATCCTGAACCAGGACGATCCCGAACTCGTCCGCGACGGCATGCCGTCCTACATGATCATGATGGACAGTTTCGTCCAGGGAAGTCCTGACAATCCGGCAATGCTAAGCGCTGCCGCAAATCTCTACGCATCCTACGGCGCAGTATTTGCTGATGACGAGATCAGGGCGTCGCGGCTGACATCACGGGCCCGGGACTATGCACTGCAGGCGATGTGCAATACCTACGCGGACTCGTGTGACTGGCGCGAGTTGAACTACGACGATTTCGTGGCAACCCTGGACGGGCTTGGTGAGGAACACGCCGAAACAGTCTACGTATACAGTTTTGCTACGCTGACCTACCTTCGAGCACATAGTGCTGATTGGAATTCTCTGGCGGAATTGCCACAAGCCGAGGCACTGGTTAAGCGCTACCTCGAAATCAGTGGCGAGTCAGCAAATGCTTCCGCTCATACCTATCTTGGTGTCATTCTGACATTGCGGCCGCCTGCCCTGGGCGGCAAACCTGAAGAAGCACGGACGCATTTCGAGAAGTCCATCGCTTTGTCCGGTGGCAGGGACCTTGGTGCGAAAATTGAATTCGCAAAAGGCTATGCCAAACTACTGTACGACCAGGAACTGCACGATCAACTCGTCAACGAAGTGCTTGGCGCAGACCCCAAAGCAGATCGTCTGACGCTGACCAATGTCCTCGCACAAGAAGAGGCGTTGCGGCTGCGTGCAGAGGCGAGCGATTACTTCTGAACCGGATGGAAACTAGATGAAGAAAATTGGATTTATTGTTCTGGCGCTGTTGGTCAGCGGCTTTGCGAATGCGGCTGTACTGAAGGTTGCGACGGTGACGCCGGAGGGCTCCTCCTGGATGAAGGAAATGCGGGCGAGTGCGGAGGAGATCAAGCTGAGTACCGAGGGACGGGTACAGATCAAGTACTACGGCGGCGGCATCATGGGCAATGACACCAAGGTGCTGGGCAAAATCCGCATTGGCAACCTGCAAGGTGGGGCGTTCACACCCTCGGCACTGCAGAAGATCTATCCTGAAATCAATCTGCTTGGTTTGCCGCTGACGTTTGAGTCAGAAGAAGAAGTCGCCTACGTACGCAGCCGCCTTGATCAGATATTTCAGAATGGCCTCGAAAAGGCAGGTTTCATCAGTTTCGGATTTGCAACTGGCGGATTTGCGGTCCTCATGTCAAACGAACCGGTGAAACAACTTAGCGACCTCAAGGGCAAAAAAGTCTGGGTGCCCGAGGGCGACACTGTCAGTTATGCCACGATGGAGGCATTGTCACTGTCCCCAGTTACGCTGCCACTAACGGATGTTCTGACAGGTCTGCAAACGGGGTTGATCGATATTGTCCCGATGTCACCTATCGGTGCGTTGGTGCTCCAGTGGCATACGAAGATCAAGTACATTACCGATATGCCGCTCGTCTACACGATGGGATATATGGCCATTGACGCTAAAGCATTCAACAAAATTAGCCCTGCTGACCAACTGATCGTTCGTGAAGTAATGACGCGAACGTATTCGAAATTGAATGATGACAACCTGGTCGACAATCAGGATGCGCTGCAGGCGCTTCTTAACACGGGCATTGAAGTCGTTGCGTTAAATGAGGGTGAAGTAGCCGAAATTCGCGCCATTTTGGACAAATCAAATCACGCCATGGGAGAGCAGGGGGAATTTGATATCGACCTGTACAAGCTGATGCTGCAGTACCGGGATGAATTCCGTGCTGGTGACGCAGGGGCTAGCGGAAACTAGGCGTGGCCCACGGCCTGACTCGCACTCTCGCGCGCCTCGATCAATTCGGTCGACTGATTGAGAATGTCGCACTCGTAACACTGCTCAGCAGCATGATACTTCTCGCTGTAGGGCAAATCGTCCTTCGCGAGTTCTTCGATACGGGCATCATCTGGGCCGATGAACTCGTGCGCCTTATTGTGCTCTGGCTTGCAATGTTGGGCGCTGTTGCAGCCTGTCGGGAAGATCGCCACATTCGAATCGACGCGGTCTCACACCTTTTCTCGGACCGGGCAATTGATATTATTCGCATCGTCGTGGACCTGTTCGCGGCGGTTGTCTGTGGCATCGTGGCCTGGCAGGCATACCGTTACCTGCAGATAGAAATCGAATTTGAAGATACGGTACTCGTGGACACACCGTCCTGGATGGCCCATATCGTGATGCCAGTGGCCTTCGCTCTTCTCAGCTATCGTTTCATCATCTCAATCCTGAAGAGAATCGTGTCAATCGTGTCAGGTGACAGTCAGGTGGAAGCATGATCCTGACAGGTATTATTCTTATCCTGCTGGCGATTTTCGGTGCTCCCTTGTTTGCTGTAATTGCCGCGAGTGCGATGCTCGGATTCCAGCGGGAAGAGACCGATCTGATGAATATGGCCCTGGAGGTTCAGGGCATAGGTGACCTCCCGTTCCTGGCGGCCATTCCACTGTTCACGTTTGCCGGTTATCTGTTGAGCGAAAGTGACGCTCCAAAAAGACTGGTCAAAGTTACTGGTGCATTTCTTGGATGGCTTCCCGGTGGTCTTGCGCTTGTGTCGCTGGCCGCATGCGCATTCTTCACGGCCTTTACCGGTGCGTCCGGCGTCACGATCATTGCACTGGGAGCGATCCTCTATCCGGCACTCAAACACGATGGTTATCCCGACAAGTTCAACCTGGGCCTCGTAACGTCATCCGGAAGTCTCGGATTGCTGTTTGCGCCCTCGTTGCCGTTGATCCTTTATGGTGTCATTGCCGAGGTCTCAATAGACAGTTTGTTTCTCGCCGGAATCTTACCCGGCCTGATAATGCTCGCAATGCTGTCTGGCTGGAGCCTTTGGGTAAACCGCCACAATCGAAAGCCGGCCGGTAGTTTTTCCTGGAAGGCCGCAGGCGCGGCGTTGCGGGAATCGGCCTGGGAAATTCCGCTGCCTTTCGTAGTTCTTGGCGGGATCTATTCCGGATTTCTTGCTGTTTCCGAAGCGGCCGCAATAACGGCGCTGTATGTCCTTATTGTCGAGGTCGTCATTCATCGCGAGATTCCGTGGCGCAAGCTGCCGAGCATCATGCGTTCATCGATGGTACTGGTCGGCGGTATTCTGATTATCCTTGGTGTGTCCCTCGCTTCGACGAACTACATGATTGGCGCTGGCATCCCGCAGATGCTGCTTGAGCATGTCGCCAATCTTGTTAGCAGCCCCGTTTCGTTCCTTATCCTGTTGCTTGTTTTTCTCCTGATACTCGGAGCGATACTTGACATATTTTCGGCAATCGTACTGGTGGTCCCATTGATTTTGCCGATCGCCGCACAATATGGCGTACACGAAGTACACCTTGGAATCGTGTTCCTCGCGGCGATGCAACTCGGGTACATGACGCCACCGGTTGGCTTGAACCTGTTCATAGCAAGTTACCGTTTCGAAAAACCAATCATGCACGTGTACTCGGCGACATTCCCGTTCCTGATCATCCTGATGTTGTCTGTCATACTAATCGCGTTCTGGCCTAATTTGTCGCTCTGGCTGGTCCCGAGTTCATAGTGCCTGGAGTCGTGTTGTGAAAAGTATTTACGGATTGCTCGTTTTTCTGGTGCTCATGGCCATACCAAACAGTGCCTGGGCAGATGTGGATCTCGATGACATCAAGCTCCCTCGCGGATTTGAGATCGAGGTCTATGCCAATGTGCCCAACGCACGATCGCTTGCGCTCGGGCATAACGGCGTCGTATTTGTGTCGAATCGTCGTGCGAGTTCGGTATACGCGGTTGTGCCGAGCGGTGATGCGAACCCGCAGGTGATCGAGGTCGCGAAGGACCTCAAGATGCCAAATGGTATCGCGTATCGCGATGGCAACCTGTATGTGGCCGAGGTGGAGCGCATTCTGCTTTATAGGAACATCATGGACCGACTGACGCAGATGCCGGCGCCGGAGGTAATTGACGTCGAGTTGCCGGGCGAGGCGCACCATGGGTGGCGTTATATCGGCTTCGGTCCGGATAGCAAGTTATATGTTTCGATTGGCGCTCCGTGCAATATCTGCGACCGTGATGACGAAGGTTTTGGTCAGATCTGGCGTATGAATGCCGACGGCAGTGGCAAAGAGATATTCGCCAGGGGAGTGCGTAATTCGGTCGGCTTTACCTGGCATCCCGAGACTGGAGAAATGTGGTTCACGGATAATGGCCGCGACATGTTGGGCGACAATATCCCACCTGATGAGCTCAATCGTGCGTCGGGTCCGGGTTTGCACTTCGGTTACCCGTTCTGCCACGGCGGCGAAGTCATGGATCCCGAGTTTGGTAGCGGCCAGCATTGCGAGAACTACGTTTCACCTGCCCAGAAACTGGGACCGCACGTTGCGGCGCTGGGCGTCAAGTTTTATACCGGTAACATGTTCCCGGCTGAGTACCAGGGCCAGATCTTTATCGCGGAGCATGGTTCGTGGAATCGCTCCAAGAAAATTGGATACCGCATCTCATTGGTGGAACTGGAAGACGGCGAACCGGTCTCATATGACACTTTTGCGCAGGGTTGGCTGAAGGGTGACAAAGTCTCCGGTCGGCCGGTGGACCTGCTGATTCTTCCCGATGGTTCAATGCTGGTCAGTGATGATCATGACGGCAAGATCTATCGCATTTACTACGAAGGATGACGATTTAGTGAGCAAGGCAAATCTGCTGGTGAGGTTGTTTTCGGCAATCTGGGGTGGTGTCGACGGCGTTCGCAAGGTACTGCACCTGGTATTGCTGTTGTTCGTTTTCGTGCTGTTTTTCGGCGCCATGCAGGACTCGCCGCTGGTGTTGCCGGATCGTGCTGTTCTCGTCATCCAACCTTACGGATTCCTGGTCGAGCAGATCGAAGGTGACCCGTTTGACCGTGCACTGGCGGAACTGGCTGGTGACGGCAAGCCACAGACGCTGGTGCAGGATATTGTCGATGCACTCGAGTACGCGAAAGACGATGATCGTATCGAGGTTGTCTACCTGGAGCTCAGCAGCCTGCTTGGTGCGGGTCTCAGCAAGTTGCAGCACTTGTCGGCGGCCATTGAGGATTTCAAGACGTCGGGCAAGCCGGTTATTGCAAGTGCCGACTTCCTGAGCCAACAGGGTTATTACCTTGCAGCTCACGCGGACGAGGTCTATCTGCATCCGAATGGCATGTTATTTCTGCGTGGTTACGGCCGTTTCCGCAACTACTACAAGGACGCGATTGACCTGTTGCGTATCGACTGGAACGTTTTTCGTGTGGGCACACACAAGGCCTTTGTCGAGCCGTATACCCGAATGGACATGTCCGATGAAGATCGCGAAACGACGTTGCGCCTGGTCGAGCAATTGTGGTCGCTTTACCAGGTCGATGTTGAGACTGCGAGAGAGCTGGAAACGGGCACGATCGAGGACTTTGCAGACAATTTCTCCGAGATCGTCGAGGAAGCCGGCGGTGATCTTGCGACGGCTGCTGCCCATTATGGCCTTGTCGACGACTTGTTGAAGCGCACCGAAATTCGCGAGTTGCTGATCGACTATGTGGGGCCGGACCCGGACAACGCGGATAGCTACAAAGCCGCCCACATGTACGACTACCTCGCGCAGATGCGCGTACTGTCTGGTGACAAGGTGGGCTCAAAGAATGTCGCGGTTATCGTGGCGGCCGGCGACATTCTGTTTGGCACGCAGCCTCCAGGGACAATTGGCGGTGATTCCACGTCGGATCTGCTACGTCGAGCTCGCAATGATGACTCGGTTGAAGCCGTTGTCCTGCGCGTCGACAGCCCGGGCGGCAGCGCATTCGCGTCCGAGATCATTGTTGACGAGATATTGGCGCTACAGGAAGAAGGTAAGCCTGTGGTCGCGTCCATGGGTAGCGTTGCTGCATCGGGGGGCTACCAGATTTCAATGTATGCAGATCGTATATTCGCAAGTCCATCGACCATCACCGGGTCGATCGGGATTTTCGGTATGTTTCCGACGTATCAGCGCACGCTAGACGCCATCGGTATTGCAACAGACGGCATAGGGTCAACACCATGGTCGGGCGAATTACGGCCGGACAGGGCGATGTCTGAGCATGCGAAACAGCTTTTCCAGCTCGTGATCGATGATGGCTACCAGGATTTCATCGGTTCCGTTGCGGACAGCAGGGAGATGGAGATTGACGCCGTTGATGCTATCGGCCAGGGACAGGTCTGGACGGGAATGGATGCTCTGAACAATGGTCTGGTTGATGAGCTTGGCGGGCTGGACGATGCCATTGCCGCTGCTGCAGAACTGGCCGAGATCAGTGACGAGGACTTCGGTATCAAGGTTATCGATCAGGAATTATCAGCGACTGAACAGATGCTCATCGATCTGATCGGCACGATCGCGACTTTAGGAATCGATGTGTCGGGTTGGGCAGGGCAACGCTCGTTGGTAGACGACATCAAGGACAGCGTCGCTGAGAAGACGAACGCACTCCTGAGGTTCAATGACCCGAAAGGTGTCTACTCACACTGCCTCTGTGATATGCGCTAGCGCGGCTGCTGTCGCGGTCGCTAGCGCGGCTGCTGTCGCGGTCGCTGACGGTCGTCAGGACCAGTGCAGTATGACCTTGCCGGACTGCCCGGATTCCATGAGGTCGAAAGCAGGCAAATACTCGTCCACCGGGAAATGATGCGTGATAATCGGGTCGATATTCAGACCGCTCTGCAGCATGCTGGACATCTTGTACCAGGTCTCGAACATTTCGCGTCCGTAGATCCCTTTAACAATTAGCCCTTTAAATATCACGGCATCCCAGTCGATGCCGGTGCCTGAAGGTAGTATGCCAAGCAGTGCGACCTTGCCACCATGATGCATGGTGCGCAGCATGTCCTGGAATGCCTGGGGATTGCCGGACATTTCCATGCCGACGTCGAATCCTTCCTCCATGCCGAGTTCTTGCATGGTGTCGTCCAGCGATTCATGCGTAACGTTTAGTGCCCGCGATGCTCCCATCTTGCGGGCCAGTTCGAGGCGGTAGTCGTTGACGTCGGTAATCACAATGTGACGCGCGCCGGCATAGCGCGCAATCGCGACAGCCATGATGCCGATCGGGCCAGCACCCGTGATCAACACATCTTCACCGACCAGGTCGAACGACAGGGCCGTGTGAGTAGCGTTGCCAAGCGGGTCGAGAATTGAAGCCATGTCATCCGTGATCGCTTCGGGCAGTTTGAAGACGTTGAATGCCGGGACAGACAGGTACTCGGCGAATGCGCCAGGTCGATTGACGCCCACGCCGAGCGTGTTCATGCACAAGTGACGCCGCCCGGCGCGGCAATTGCGGCAGACGCCGCAGGTGATATGGCCTTCAGCCGACACACGGTCGCCGATACTGAATCCTTTGACCTCGCTGCCGCATTCGACAATCTGGCCGCAAAACTCGTGTCCGGCAGTCAGAGGGACCGGAATGGTGTGCTGTGCCCATTCGTCCCACTGGTAAATGTGAATATCTGTGCCACAGATCGCCGTCTTGTTGATCTTGATCAGAATGTCGTTGTGGCCGACCTCGGGCGCCTCGATATCCTCCATCCAGATGCCACGTTCTGCTTTAGACTTTACTAATGCTTTCATTAGCTTATGACCTTAAGTTCACGTCCTACTTCAGCAAATGCTTCAACCGCCTGGTCGAGCTGTTCACGTGTCAGTCCGGCCGTCATCTGGGTACGGATACGTGCTTCGCCCTTTGGTACAACCGGGAATGAAAAACCGATCACGTAAATGCCGCGTTGCAACAGTTTGTCTGCCATCGTCGTTGCCAGCTTGGCGTCGCCAAGCATGACCGGAATGATCGGATGTTCGCCAGGTTTCAGGTCGAATCCACGCTCCGTAATCTGACTGCGAAAATACGCGGCATTGGCATGCAAGCTCTCGCGCAGTGAACTGTCACGATCGAGCAGGTCGAGAACTGCAATCGACGACGCGGCAATGATTGGTGCTACCGAATTCGAGAACAGGTAGGGTCTGGAGCGCTGCCGCAGCCAGCCAACAATTTCCTTGCGACCGGATGTAAAGCCGCCGGACGCACCGCCAAGCGCTTTGCCCAGCGTGCCCGTGATGATGTCGATACGTCCCATCACGCCTCGGTATTCGTGCGTGCCGCGACCCGTTTCACCAAGAAAGCCCGTCGCGTGGCAGTCATCGATCATCGTCAGCGCATCGTGCTTGTCGGCCAGATCGCAGATTGTGTTGAGATCGGCAATGGTGCCGTCCATCGAGAACACACCATCTGTCACGATCAGGCGTGCGTTCGCGTCTCTTGCGGCCTCAAGCTGGGCCTCCAGGTCCGACATGGTGTTGTGTTGGTAGCGAAAGCGTTGCGCTTTGCAGAGGCGAACACCGTCAATGATGCTGGCGTGATTCAGGGCATCGGAAATTACCGCGTCGTCCGGGCCGAGAATGGTCTCGAATAAACCGCCGTTGGCGTCAAAGCAGGACGGGTAGAGGATGGTGTCCTCGGTACCGAGAAACTGGCTGATGCGATCTTCGAGCTCCTTATGCAGCGTTTGCGTGCCACAGATGAAGCGCACCGACGCCATGCCATAGCCATATTCATCGAGCGCTTTGTGCGCCGCGGCAATGACGTCAGGATGATTTGCGAGGCCCAGGTAGTTATTCGCGCACAAGTTCAAGACGTGCTGCGTGGCGCCGTTTGAACGCACGTCGATGGCGGCCTGCTGCGGGCCAGCTATCAGGCGTTCAGTCTTGTAGAGCCCCTGCGATTTCAGGGCTTCGGTCTGGTCTCTGAGAGAGTCGAGAAATGTGGCTGGCACGGGCGTAATCTCAGCTGGTCAAAAGAGAGACAAAGTATAGCAATCAGCCACCACATCGTTACCATACGTGCTTTTCCCATCGGACTGAACATGGCCGCAATCAGCATCTTTGACATCTTCAAGATCGGCATCGGGCCATCAAGCTCGCACACGGTCGGGCCAATGAAGGCGGCGCGCGCGTTTGTCGCGGGTATTGAGGCCATCGCGAACCAGGTCGAGGAGATCGAGGTAACGCTGCACGGCTCGCTGGCCTACACAGGCAAAGGCCACGGCACGGATTCTGCGCTGGTGCTCGGGTTGCTGGGCCTGGAGCCGGAGACGATCGACCCGGATGACGTAGAAGGTATCTTGCGTCGTGTTCACGATGAGAAGCGGCTCAATGTTGCCGATGTTGGTGACATCGCATTCGACCCCGACGTGCATCTGCAATTCGACTATGGGGATGAGTTACCGCGGCATACCAATGGCATGCGCTTCGTCGCGAAGTCAGGCTCCGGTGAAGTCCTTGCCGATGAGAATTACTATTCACTCGGTGGAGGTTTCATCGCTCGCAATGATGAGCCTGAACCAACAAATCAGGAAGGCGATCCGCCTTTCTTGTTCGACAGCGGAAACTCGTTGTTACAGGTCGCGTCGGAGAATGGCCTGAGCATTGCCGAACTCGTGCACACGAATGAGCGACATTGGCGCGGTGCAGAAGATATTGACCAACGTCTGTCCGGTATCTGGCAGGCCATGCGTGCGTGTATAGAGCGCGGCCTCGCGAGCGACGGCGTCTTGCCGGGTAAGCTTGCAGTGCTACGCCGAGCGGCGAAGTTGCATCGTCGACTGTCAGAACGGGGCGAGCCGTCAGCAATCGATGCGATGGAATGGGTCAATACGTTTGCGATCGCTGTCAACGAAGAAAATGCTGTGGGTGGGCGTGTCGTTACGTCTCCAACCAATGGCGCGGCTGGCATAATCCCTGCTGTGCTGATGTACTACGAGCGCTTCGTTCCTGACGCATCGGAAGAAGGTATCCGGACATTCCTGCTCACGGCCGGGGCGATCGGCATCCTGTACAAGGTGAACGCTTCGATCTCAGGTGCCGAGATGGGTTGCCAGGGAGAGGTTGGTGTCGCCTGTTCAATGGCAGCCGCAGGGCTGGCGGCTGCATTCGGCGGATCGAATGATCACATCGAGGAAGCGGCGGAAATTGGCATGGAACACAATCTGGGGCTTACCTGCGATCCAATCGGTGGTCTCGTCCAGATTCCGTGTATTGAGCGCAACGCGATGGGTGCCGTCAAGGCCATCAATGCTGCTCGCCTTGCCATGCATGGCGACGGTACGCACATCGTGTCACTTGACCAGGTCATAGAAACGATGCGACAGACCGGTCTTGATATGTCGTCGAGCTACAAGGAAACGTCACAAGGCGGGCTCGCAGTGAACGTGCCGGAGTGTTAGCGGTTCACTTGTCGCGGCTAAAGCCGCTCCTACAAATGCTTTTTTGGGTAATCGTAGAAGACGAGATCCGTCTTTGGACGGTCGTAGAGCATCCAGTCGTCAGTGTCGAGATTGACCGATACCGCGCCTGATGTTGGCAGGTTGTTGGTCAGGCCTGGCACAAGGTAGTTCGCGAAGTCCGTCAGACCCGGGTTATGAGCGAACAGCATCAGGTTATTGAATCCCGCATCCTGTGTCGCGACGACATCGAGCAGATTGTCGAGCGAGGCCAGGTAGAGACCGTCTTCGCGTTGTAGAAATTCGACTGGGTAGCCGAGTTCCCCGGCAAATATCCTGGCTGTCGTCCAGGCACGAACGGCTGGACTGCTGATGATTTGCGAAGGTCGTACGCCAGCTTCTGCGACATACTGGCCCATGAGCGGGGCATCGTGTTCGCCGCGCTTGTTCAAGGGACGTTCGCGGTCGCTCAGGCCCCTGTCTTTCCAGCTAGATTTTGCGTGGCGAACAAGTGTCAGAGTCTTCATTGCATGCTTACGATGGTTCCGATGACAAGAGCGAGTTTACATCAAGCCCGTCTGCAACAACGCCTCTTCTGACATCATGCCCTGGTTCCATGGCGGGTCGAAGACAAGTTCGACGACGACGTCCGACACCGTTGGAATGATGGCGATTTTTTCCTGGGCATCCTGCACAAGAACGTCCCCCATGCCACAGCCAGGAGCCGTCAACGTCATGTCTACGCTGACACTGCGTTCGCCGTTGCCGAGCGGCGCAACATCGCATCGATAGATCAGGCCCAGATCCACAATATTGACCGGGATCTCGGGGTCGTAGCAGGTCTTAAGTTGTTCCCAGATCACGGCTTCAATGTCGGCATCCGATGCGTTCTCCGGGATTGCCGGTGGTGGTACGGGATCCTTGCCGATGGCATCGGCATCGCGGCCCGCAATACGGAACAGGTTTCCCTCGACATAGACCGTGAAACTGCCGCCGAGCGCCTGCGTGATAAAGCCGCTGGTTCCCTCGCGTAGCAAGAGTTCCTCACCGGCCGGGATGATGATCGCCTTGACGTCGCGCGATATCGAGAAGGGTTCATTCATGTGGCCAAACATAGTTGCAACTACTCCGTCGATACCGGTTGTGACAGGCCCTTAACGGCCGAATTGAGCGCGTGCCACGCGAGCGTTGCGCATTTCACACGAGATGGATAATCGCGCACGCCATCGAGTGCGCGGATCTTGTCGAGGTTAATGCCGATGTCATGGCCGACGTGTTGGTCCGGATTGGTCAACCGTCCGGTAACCTCGGCAAAACAGTCGAGAGCCCGGTTTACGTTGAGCCCGGTAACGAGATCTGTCATAAGCGATGCCGACGCAACAGAGATTGCACAACCGCTGCCCTCGAAGGACGCTTCTGTGATTACGTCGCCGTCGACCTTCGCGTACAAGCGCAGCTTGTCGCCGCACAACGGGTTAATGCCCTCGGCTGTATGCGTCGCGTCGTCAATCTTGTGGAAATGGCGGGGGTTGCGGGCATGATCGAGGATCAGTTCTCGATACAGGTCGCGTAGTTCGTCATCGTGATTGATATCGATCGCGTTCATGAAAATATCTGTTGAGCCTTGCGTATGGCGTCGACGAGTTGATCGATGTCATCGCGGTTGTTGTATAACGCAACGGATGCGCGCGCTGTCCCCGGAACGCCGTAATAATCCATGACCGGCATCGCGCAGTGGTGCCCGGTACGAATTGCGACGCCCTGATGGTCGAGGATGGTGCCGAGATCATGCGGATGAATATCGTCGACGAGGAAGGATTGCACGCTGGCCTTGTTTGCCGCCGTGCCAATCAGGCGCATGCCGTCAATATTGCCGAGCTGCTGCATCATATAGTCGAGCAACTGCGTTTCGTGTTGGGCGACATTATCCATTCCGACCGACAACAGGTAATCGATGGCCGCGCCGAGCCCTATCACGCCAGAAATATTCGGTGTGCCCGCCTCAAATTTGTAGGGCAGTTCATTGTAGGTTGTGCCGTCGAATGACACTTCCAGAATCATGTCTCCGCCTCCCTGGTACGGCGGCATTTCCTCAAGTAACGCTTCTTTGCCGAACAATACCCCGGTACCGGTTGGGCCGAACATCTTGTGTGCCGAGAAGGCGTAGAAATCGCAGCCAAGTGCCTGCACGTCGACACTCATGTGAGGTACACCCTGTGCGCCGTCCAGCAGGACCGGAATGACGCGCGCTTTCGCACGGCGGATGATGTCCTGGACCGGGTTCATCGTTCCCAGTGCGTTAGACACATGGGCAACGGCGACCAGTCGTGTTCGATCTGATAGGAGTTTCTCGAACGCGTCGATGTCGAGTTCACCGGCATCGTTGATCGGTGCTACGACCAGTACTGCACCCGTCTGCTGGCAAACGAGCTGCCACGGCACGATATTCGCGTGATGTTCCATGTGGGTGATCAGGATTTCGTCACCGGGTTGCAGTCGTGGTCGGCAATAACTTTGAGCAACGAGGTTGATCGATTCCGTAGTGCCGCTCGTCAGAATGACTTCGTTGCGGTTTGAAGCGTTGATGAACGAGCGAATCTTGTCGCGCGCCCCTTCATAGGCCTCTGTCGCTCTGTGACTCAGTGTGTAAACGCCACGATGCACGTTGGCATGGTCGCGCTGCTGGTAGCGGGCAACGGTTTCTATGACAGACCCAGGTTGCTGGGCTGATGCGGCGCTGTCCAGATAGGCCAGCGGGTGATCATGAACCTGTTGCTGCAGAGCAGGGAAGTCGCGTCGGCAGTCAGCGATCGAGGAGAATCGATTTTCCTGTGGCTGGCTCATGCATCGGTCTCCTGCATTAGCTGGTCAAGGCGGCCGGCGATTCTATCGGCCAGGAAATCATGTAGTGAACTGATCGGTGCTTTGCCAACGATCGCCTGTGCAAATGCCCGAGTCAGTACCTGCTTTGCATCGTGTTGGCTCAGGCCGCGTGTGCGCAGGTAAAACAGTGCGGTTTCGTCGAGCTGGCCAATGGTGGTGCCGTGGCTGCATTTTACGTCGTCTGCATAGATCTCGAGTTCGGGCTTTGCGTCGATCTCGGCATTCCTCGACAAGACCAGGTTGTGATTCGCCTGTTCGGCATCCGTGCCGTCCGCTCCCTTGTGGACAATAGCCTTGCCATTCCACACCCCCCGCGCCTTGCCTGTCAGGATGCCGCGGTATTCCTGGTGGGATTCTGTGGGCCCGGTGCGGTGATCGGTACGTGTGTGATTGTCGATGTGTTGGCCATCACCAATGAGGTACAAGCCGGCAAACTCTGCATTGCCGCCGGGATTCGCGAGATCGATAACGAGGTCGTTTCGAACCATGCGACCACCGAAGTCAAATGCACAATGTCTCAATTCTGCATCTCGGCCCACGGTGACGGACTGATAGCCGGTTTGCTCATGTGCACGATCACGGTCCTGGATACGGACGTAGTCCGCATGCGAGCCGTCTCCCAACGTCACGTTGACGACGGAGTTTGCATATAACTCGGCATCACCATTTGATACGTGGTACTCGATAAAACCTGCTGAACTGTTTGCGGCAACGTCAATGTCGACGCGAATCTGTGACACGGTCGCAGCACTGTCGGCATGATCAACGATGAGAATGCCAATGGGTCGGGCAAGTTCTGTAGAGGCTGCAATTGAAATACGCAGACCATCACGCAGCAATGCCGCATTCAGGTCGCCGAGCCTGCCAGATGGCGTCAATTGTTCGGCCGAACTGCTGAGGTGTTTGATCTCAACGCCTGCAATTGCGGTCCCGTCAACGGCTTGAGTATCAATCTGGCCGTTGTCGATGACGATCCAGTCGGCATCGATGGCCCGGACAATGTCGTCCACCGCAGCAACGCCAGCGCGCGGTATCTCGGCGCCTGCCTCAAGCCAGCGGTTCGCGATAGCGACGGCTTCAGAGAGGTCTGTGTACTTCCAGTTTTCTTCGCGACCGCCCGGCATGCCGTCCTGACGGAACTGATCAAGTGCGGCGCGGCGAGAGGTGGCCAGGTTGTCCTCTGGCAATGCCGC
>Ga0209165_10000388_pt1 | contig 15342 bp, 11 predicted proteins | sample tdAd001_FD_187122 | JGI IMG/M metagenome (GOLD analysis project Ga0209165, IMG submission 187122) | Marine sediment microbial communities from the Atlantic coast under amendment with organic carbon and nitrate - tdAd00.1 (SPAdes)... | ecosystem: Environmental > Aquatic > Marine > Coastal >... | reverse complement strand
TAAAGCATACGTGACTGCCTTTAGTTCTTGCTTTACCACCGCGCTAAAAGAAAATATTGTCACCAGGTACAAAACTGATGGTACAGCCTATTACCCTCGAACCGGAAGCACAAAGCTCGTATCGGGAAATCCTAAGAATCTCTGAGATTACGGGGGACTGTTAAGGGTCGACAATCGCCTCTGAGATTTTCATTTTAAGTGTCAGCTTTCTCCTATATAGACGCTGAAACTGCAGTGTTCAGAGACGATCTACGGCCAGGACACTGAACCAACATATAAATCATCGACGGTGACACAGCTGGTATAATCCGGAATGCCGATTCGGAAACCAATATCACCAATTATTAGTTTCTCCAACCACTAAAGGTCATAAGGCAGATCAAAATGAAGAGTCGATTTATTTACATCATTTTTGCAATCATATTGGTGTTGTTGGTGAGTCCATTTCTTCGACCAATCGGATTGTTTGGCCACCTTTTCAATACATTGCTAATTGCAATGATACCTTTATCGAGCAGTTTTGCTTTTACCCGGAATAAGAAAACAGCGATTATCATCCTCCTGATCGCTGCGCCTTTTGTGATACTTGATGGCCTTAACTATTTTTTCCCAAACCGCCTTTTGATGATCGTCGCTTTTAGCTTCGCTACAATTTTATATTTTTACATCGTCATTTTATTAACGAAATGCCTTCTAGCTATCAGAGTGGTAACCGCTGACTTAATATATTGTGCGATATCTATTTATCTTTTGATTGGGGTCGGATGGGCAGGCGTCTATACCATCGTAGAAGGCATTTCGCCGGGCTCCTTTTCAGGAACACCTGAAAGTGGAGACTTACTTTATTTCAGTTTCGTCACCCTGACCACGGTAGGCTACGGTGACGTTTTGCCCCTGTCCACACTTGGCAAAAGGCTCGCAATACTCGAGGCGGCCATGGGCAGTATTTATATGGCAGTTATTGTTGCTATGATCGTTGGGAGATATATGTCAATGCATTTAGAGCCGGATTCAAAAAATGAAACCAATTCTAAAAAATGATATCCGAGGTTCGCTTTTCATTAAAGAGGACGCTCAATCGTAAACACTGAGTTTCGTAGTACGGCCAACAACGGTCGCTTGTAACCATAATCACAGTGAACTTAATATTAAAAATTCTTCAACCATACCACCATATTCAATATATAGGGGTCATCCATCGTCTTTGCTTTTTATTTCAATGAACATTAAACGTATCAGGTTTAAAGCAATAATTTTCAAGTGATCTGCCCCGTTGATGCGTTGAGTTTTTTAGCCCGCCGGGATCGTCACCAGCGGCAGCCCTTCCTGGTTACCTGTCTCGGTCAAGGAAAAGAGAATCATCAGGAAAGCGAAGGTACGTTTCGACTGGAAGTCGCGATCGTCAATCCAGAACCAATGGTTCCTGTAATACACAGATGTAAAGGCGTCATCAGGCTTTTGCTTGCTGAATTTAATGTCAATGAGTCTCCCCTGTTCGGGGTCCGCCTTTTCACCTTGATTATCACCAGGGATTGTTCGACCTTCGGTCACATCCTGCATTGGCACTTGAACTTCGGTTGCTAGCGCAATCATGATTTGCAGAATTGAACGTGTAAGAAGAGAGATCTCCCCATCGCTTTTTGGGAGCATGCCGTAGGTAATCTCGAATTGTTGTCGTTCAGGGCTTAAACCCAGCAGCAAATCCAGTTCCTCCATTTTAGCTTTAAGATCAGCACTGACGCGTTCCCTGTGAAAAAACAACACAGTCGATTCTTTGTTGGCATCGCTACTGAGAATCTGCATCCCGACGGCTCCAGATTTCTGGATCTCTCGGAGTAGCTCAACTGCCCGGTAAAACTTCGGATCACCTGTTCGCTGGTCAACACCGGCGGCCCTGCGGGCCCGCAGCCCGTTCAATGATTCCACGGTAAGTGGAATAATCAGCTCTGCCGACCAACCCGACTGCAAGAGGAATATCACCGCCTTCGGGGGAATCGGCTTCATGAAACTTCTGTTGAACTGCTGGCCAGTAATGGGGGCGTAGGTAATAGTCGGTCGATCTGTATATTTCCCGGCTGTACCAAGTGAGAAAAAATCCCCTTGAATGGAATCTCCGGACGATTCGGTCGCCCCCAGACTGACCGACCCTTCAAGCGTATAACCGCTGACAACGGATACCACCTCAACAAATAGTGGCATATCGGCATATCTAATTTTGACAATATTGAGTAAGGTTTGCTCTTTCCAGGAATCAGAGATTGCAGTGTTGTAGTCGAACCGATCACGTGGAATAGCATCGGGACCGACCGTCGTACACCCCGTGATAAAGAGCGCTGACAGAACCGTAGTTAGCAGTGTCATACGCATCATTTAAGAGCCTATGGATGTGGATACTTGTCGTTTTGTCACCATCTGTTTTTTATCAGCCATATCACCCCCCCTAACAACGGCAACTACCTGGAGACCTATCCTATAACAAATAAGTTAGGAGTCGGAGAGGAATTTTCTCTAATATCCATTCGGTTTATATCAAAAGTCAACCTGCCTGATTCCTTAAATTTTACTGAGGGTCGGTAATTGCGCTGCAACTTGTAGCGGTAAAAGCATGAGCGCGAGGATTACGAGAAATCGTCGCATGGTAGACCTCCTGTGAAGTGTCACAGGGATCTTATCACGGCAGCGCGATGTAGCCTGGTAGCTAGAGAATCCCCAGTGCCTGGGCTATTTTTATCAACAAATTGACGATATCAGACCAGTGTTCTGCTAGTAAATCCGGCACTTCGAGGTCTTTAAGTCTCGGGACTATCTCTTCAAGTTTTGATGCCCCAGCTCCAATAATTTCGTTAATAGCATCCAGATTATCGCGTACAACCTCCTTTGCTAGCTTTTTGATGGCATCAGGAATTTTAGTGCTTTCATCGATGGCTTCCTGCACTGGCTCGAAAGTTATAGTGGCGGGATAGGTTGTAACAGTAACATTTCCTTTTTCACCTTTCATATTCTTACCCCTTTGCTTTGTGTTGTTATTGCACGGAGTATACAGAGCTGGCGTTGTGCTTAGGGGTTCTACACTCCTTGTAAAAACATACATAATTTATGCATAAATACAAGAATTTACTTTAAGTAATGAAGTTATATCATTGATTTAAATAGTATTTCCAGTCTGACTTGAACCGGCAACCTACACCTTAGGAGAAATGAATAACAAGTTTTCCAGGAATCTGAATAAACCGCCAGAGGAACCGTAGCGGTTATTTATTTCATCTCGAAAGTTTACCCATTGGTTTACCCTCACAAGCCATTACCGCACTAAGATGTCAATATGGTTTCTATAACATTCTGAAAATTAAGGAGAATTTGGTCCGGCTGGGAAGATTCGAACTTCCGACCCCCTGACCCCGAGACAGGTGCGCTACCAGACTGCGCTACAGCCGGACTGTGAGAGAGGATTCTACAGCAGGTAGACCACCCGTATCAAATCTTCCTGGTAGGTACCGCGATATGGCTGGGAGGTTTCCAGATTTTTGTCTTCGCAGCCTAAGTACCATTTACGACGGTAAAGGTGGTAAAGGGGACGGAGGAGTTTTCTTCAGAAGACGACTGTTTGTCTGTGAAAACCGTCAAAGAAAATTCCTCCGTCCCCTTTACCCTTGTGGTGATTCTGCCATGATCAAACAAGTTCCAGGTCAGTCCGGGGCCCACGGTGAGCAAACCGCTATCGGGAATCGAATCCTCCGAAGCACCGGAATAACCAATACTAACGAGCAGCGAAACAGAGGGATAAAAGTCGGCTTCAGCGATGCCGATCTGGGCCGATTGCGTGGCAACCTGCCAGGCCGCGACACGAATTTCAGGCCTGCGCATGAGTAAACTGGTCGGGATATCCTGCAATACCACCAGGCTGATTTTCGGTATCTCAGCTTCGCCGGGAGTAAGCCCCGGCATTTCTCCCGGCGACCGGGTGAGCAAGGTGGCCAGAGTATTACGAATTTGTATCAGCAGTACCTGAAGGCCGGGAATAATTGACAAGGTGCCCAGGTATTGCGATTTCGCTTGTTGTAAATTGTGATTGTTGGCATCTGATCTCATTGCGCCACCGTCAATACCAGGCTTTCGGGGGTGAAACAAACACTGGAGACAGTTTCGAATTTTCATTATAGTGATCCCGTCAATATTCCGGATACGGAGTTTCTGTGCATGCTGGCGGCCTCAAGTGCTTTTAATTTGCCTGTTGAATCGGAACTTGTAAGGGAAGAAATCAAATGCTTGAATTTCTAAGCGGAAGTAGCGAAGCCGTTAACACAACCAACGCTGTGCGCGAGAGCCTCGACCTGGCGCTGAAAGACACCCCCGCGGAGCAGGCACGCCTGGTGATAGTGCATTCAACCATGGGGCACAATTTCGCACAGTTACTGAAAGCGATCCACGAATACTGTCCCGATGCTGATGTCTGTGGTTGTACCGGCAGTGGTGTCATCAGCAGTGAGGGTGTGAGCGAAAAAATGCGCGCGCTTGCGCTCATGGTGGTGACCGGCGACGAGTGCGCAATGACATCGGTCAGTGGACTGGGCAATGAAAACTCCGGCGAGCTGGCAGAAAGTTGTGCCCGGTCACTGGCAGACAAACTACCGGATATCAACATGGTCTATGTACTGGGGCCGGGAATTAATGTCTGTGGGGAATGTATTGTCGACGGTGTTGAAGCGGTCTTCGGCCCTGAAACACCGATTCTGGGCGCACTGGCAGGGGACAACGCTAAACTCAAACGTACGTTGGTGTTTTCGGGAGAATCCGTGCTTGAAGACGGTCTCGTCCTGGTGGGTTTTGCCGACCCGGCGCTTGAAGTAGTGCAAGTCAGTCATCACGGATCTCTGCCAAATCAGGGCAAGGTGTATGAAGTAACGCGATCGGAGAACAACCGTATCGATGAACTGGACGGCAAACCGGCCTGGCCGGCACTGTTGGAGCAAATGGGTCTTGATGCGGACATGACACCAGCGGAAGCTTTGCCCTACAGCGGCTTAGGTATCAAGCTGGACGAAGTCGCGAGTAAAGCCTACGACAATGAATGTACGCTGGCCGCGCCCTTTACGCTCAGTGATGATGGTCAGTCATTCTACCTGCTGGTCAAGTGCCCGGTGGGAACCCAACTGATACAAGTCTACCGCGATGAAGATCATATCTTCAATGGCGTCGATGGTATGATGCAGCGCATGCAAGACCAGTTATCGGGCAGACGGCCATTGGTTGTCTTTCAGGCCGACTGCATGGCACGAGGGCGTATGACCCATGACGCCTGCGCCAAGGATGAAATCATCGCCAGTATGCAAGACCCGATTTTTACGGATGGTACTGTCCCCTGGCTGGGCATCTATGGTTTCGCCGAGTATGGCATGCTGGCAGGACGTAATCACTTTCACCACTACACTACAACATTGTCCGCGATCGTCCATAAAACCTAGGGTATAGATGAGTTCAAAGGAAATACCTGAGGACAGTTACAAAGAACTTCTAGCACGCTGCGAAAACCTGGAGCAAGAGCGTAACCTGCGCTACCAGACTGAACAGGAGCTCGTGTCTGCGAAGAACCGGGTTGACGATGAACTGGCCCGATTCAAGATTATTCAACGCTTCGTGAATGACGCGTTGTTGGTTAGAGATGATGATGCACTGATTGAACTGGCCCTGGAATCTGTCATCGAAGCCTTCGAATGCGAAACAGCGGCGTTTCTGGTTCCAGATGTTTCGGGTGAGACGTTAACCGTTGTCGGTGAATTTGGATTACCGTTCCCACCGGAATCTTTGCCGTATGACGCGGAACTTGATCGAAGTAATTTCCGCACCTTGCTTGATGAAGACAGTCCGCTACTCAAGACCTGGGAAGAACTCGAACTCGTACACGCGGCACTAAGCATTTACTCAGACCAGGATGGAAAAACCGCCGGCGCTATCATCGCTGGTAACACGGCCGATGGTGTAGGCACCTATGAACCATTTGCGAAACAAAAGCTGTCTGCCTTTGCCGTGCTGGTCAGCCAGGCGGGTTCGCTGCGGGAAAACCTGGAAGCCACGGAACGCATCCGCCAAAGCGAAGAGCGCAACCGGACAATCATTGAACAAGCCCTGGATGCCGTGGTGACGGTGGACAGTGAAGGGGTCATTACCAACTGGAACCAGTACGCCGAGTCCACCTTTGGCTGGCCCCGTGAAGAAGTGCTGGGAAGCAATCTGCTTGAAACAATCATCCCTCCCCAATCACGCGAAGCCCATCAACAGGGCATGCAGCGCTTCCAGCAAACCGGTGAGAAACACATCATCGATCAACGCGTCGAACTGTCGGCATTGAATCGTGATGGCAAGGAATTTCCAATTGAGCTGGCCATTTCTACCGCCCAAATCGGCAATGAGGTTATTTATACCGCTTTCTTACGCGACATTTCCGAACGTAAACTGGCCGAAGAGCGTTTGAAGACTCAGGTAGAGTCACTCAAACAGGAGCTGGACGAAGCACAGCAGCATACGGCAGTAGCCTTGCAGACCGGTACCGCGAGCTTTGGCGAAGAACCGGAAGCCGGAGCGCTTAAACAGGACTGGAGTAACCTGATCGCCGTGCATTCCTTCCGTGGTGGCACCGGAAAATCGTACCTGACAACACAGCTGGCTACGCTTCTGGCGGCCGGCGGTATGCGAGTGGGCATACTCGATCTGGACATACAGTCACCGGGCATCCACCTGATGTTCGGCCTGAACGGCCAGGATTTGCCATTTACCCTCAATGATTTTATCGGGGGGCATTGCGGGCTGAAAGACATTGCCTACAACGTCACCGAGGCTTTACGCAAACCCGTACCCGGCGAGGTATGGCTGATACCGGCCAGTACCCAGCCCGGACAGATCGCCCAGTTGATCAGCCAGGGCTATGATGCTGATCAGTTGCAGGAAGTTTTTTCCAGATTGATGGTTGAGCTTGGGCTGGATAAGCTGATTATCGACACGCATCCAGGCATCAATGAGGAAGCCTTGCTGGCTATCAATAACGCCCGCCATCTGCTGGTTGTATTGCGCCCGGACACTCTCGACTATGAAGGCACCGGCCTGCTGGTACAGGTCGCCCGCAAATTGAACAGTGCCCATGTCATGCTGGTCGCCAACCAGGCGCCGGCTGAAGGAATGGAGTCGCTTAAAAAGCAGTTAGAGACCACGTTTGAAACCCCCGTGGCCGCCGTCATTCCCTATGATGCGCAGGTACAGGACTATGACGGTGTCGGCGCATTTGTCCTCGAACAGCCTGAGCACGCTGTTACCCGGGCAATTACAGGAATACTCAAACCCATAATGAAAACGCCCGTAGAGCATACTCCAAGTGAAAACCAGTAACGACGCAGCGGGGTCAGCCAGGGAACCCCAGGGTATCAATAAAGACGGTGGTGTATTCTATTTCATCAAAAAAGGTTTTACTGATTACCTGCGCCCTTACATGCGTCAACAGGTGGTTATTGTTTTAACCGTGATTGTGCTCGTTGGTTTCGAAATCTCTCTTCCGCTGGCCCTGAAATATCTGATTGACACCGTGCTCGTTGAACGCAGCGTTGAGTTGTTAATTCAGGTTCTGCTGTTCCTGACGGGTTTTGCAATTGTCGCTGCGCTAGCGCACTGGTGGCAAACCCATATTGCGATGCATTTTGGCTACGCGCTGTCCAAGGATTTGAGACAGCGATTCTTTGTCAGTATTCAGAATTTGCCCACTCGCGAGCTGGATATGAAGGAACCGGGTGAGCTGATGTCACTGTTCACCAAGGAGCTCAGTCGTGTGATTGGGGCTTATGCCAAAATGGCCCAGGAAGGCTCCCGCTCTATCATTCGGTTGAGCGCAATATTGGTCACACTGGTTATTCTGAACTGGAAGATAGGGCTCGTCGTTTGCCTGGTTGTACCGTTGCTTTTTATCATTCCCAACCTTTTCCTCAACCGGGCTATAAAGGCAGGCAGAAGGGGTTCGAACGAAAAGTCGAATTTGGCTTCTGCGCTTCAGGACAATATCGCCACACAGCCTCTGATCAGGGCTTTTGGTTTGCACAACCTGGTCGCCGAACGCTTTTCGCGAAATATTTTGCGCATGGAAGAACGACCTGGTCCCTATTACAGCAGGCAGGCAATTGGCAAAACCGCCGGCAATCCCCGTTTTTTACAGGCGATGGTCGTTGTTTCGGCCAATATCCAGCAGTACCTCATCAATGCGTTGGTCATTGGAGTGGGCGCCTTTATGGTTTTTAACGGGAGCCTGACGCTTGGAGGTTTCTCGGGCGTTATTCTGCTGATCCCTAAAGTCGGCAATTCAACCGTAGGACTTTCCAATTTCTTACGCTCACTGGTACAGGCAACCAATGGGCTGCAGAGCGTAGAAGAACTCTTTAGTGCTACTAAAACAAGGCTGTCTTCCATTGTTGGACAGCACGCGGATACCGAGGAGGCACTGGCTATAGAGGGTGTCGGCTTCAGCTACAATCCTGAACTGCAGATTCTGAATAATCTTAATCTTTCTCTCGCCCACCGGCAGTCGGTGGCGATTCTGGGTCGCAGCGGTTCCGGTAAAAGCACGTTCTTCAAACTGCTCGCCGGGTTTTACGAACCGGGTAAAGGTTCCATCAAGGTTAATGGCCTGGATATGTGGCAGTACGATCACGAGGTAATCGGTCGGATATGTGGCGTCGTGTTTCAGGATAATAACCTGGTTAACGGCACGATTCGTGACAATATTGCCCTGGTTGATTTGGACGCTACCGACAATGAGATTGAGGCGGCAGCAAGAACAGTCGGCGTACATGAACTGATACAACAACTTCCCCATGGGTATGACACTCCGGTCGGAGAGCAGGGGAAACTGCTCGCCAGCGGTGCCCGCAAGCGCATCGCACTGGCACGGGCGGTTCTGCATAAGCCCAAACTGTTACTGCTGGATGACCTGTCAGCCGAAATGGACCCGGAAAGCGAGGAGGCAATAAACCATGTTATCAAAGCCCTGAGTAAGCAGTGTGCTGTCGTCTTTTCCACGCATCGCCTGTCCTCGGCACTCCTTGCCGATACCATCGCTGTCCTGGACCGGGGCGAAATCTGTGAAATGGGTTCGCATGATGATTTGCTAGCGCAAAAGGGTATCTACTACCAGTTCTGGCAGCTACAGACCGGCTTCTCGGTCACCCACGATGGGCGTCACGCCGAGGTTACCGGTGAACGTCTGCAACGCATTCCCCTGTTCAGCCGTCTCGATGTTACTGCCCTTGAACAGCTATCCAGCCGTTTTAAATCGGAATTCTTCAATGAAGGGCATGTGATTTACCGTGAAGGTGATCGAGATTTCAAATTCTATATTCTGGTACGTGGTCTGGTATCGATCACCGCTTTGAATGCGAGTCAACATAAGGTGCAGCTGGCCAACTTGCAGGATGGCGATTATTTCGGCGAGATGGAAATGTTTAACCGGGGTTTCAGAGGTACAACCGTTGCTACTAAATCACCTGTTTTGTGTTTGACGCTGGAAGCCGACGTTTTCGAGGAAATCATGGAAGAGTTTTCTTCTCTTCATCAAGTGATGCGACAGATGGCGCTCGGGCGTAGCCTGACGACACTGAGCAGCGTCGGTCGCCGGGGGCGCAAAGACCCTGTATGGCAGCAATTAGCAGATCATGAGGAGGATGGCATCTCGATCGATTCTTAGGGAGCCGCTGATTAATTGGTCAGAGGCTCCTTAGATCAACTCCTCTTATTTAATTGTACATATCATGTTGCTGCCGCCTATGCGCAGAGACTTGATGCCGAAGTATTTTATACGCTGGGGGGACTGTACGATCCGGTTAGAACTTCTCCGGCACGAAGATGCGACTCGCCAGGGTAGCCAAATCATCGTAGGCCTCCTTGGTATCGGGCTTGGGCAGATGAACTTCCTTCCGCTGTATCTCCTCGTAGGGGATGCTATTTAACAGGTGGGAGATACAATTGAGCCGTGCCCGCCTCTTGTCGTCCGCCACCACGATGCTCCAGGGGGCATAAGGTGTGTCGGTGGCCGCGAACATGTCGTCCCGGGCACGAGAATAATCATACCAATGGCGTCTCGATGTCAGATCCATCGGGCTCAGTTTCCAAATCTTTCTCGGATCCGTTTCGCGGGCCCGCATGCGTCGTTCCTGTTCCTCACCCCCGATATCGAACCAGTATTTGAATAGCCGAAAACCTTCGTCTACCACACTTTTCTCAAATTGCGGGCAGGTGGTGAGAAAGTGGCGGTACTGTTCTTCGGTACAAAAGTTCATTACCCGTTCGACCCCCGCTCTGTTGTACCAACTGCGGTCGAACAGCACAATCTCGCCAGCCGCTGGAAAATTAGTGATGTATCGTTGTAAGTAAAGCTGGCTTTTTTCACGTTCGGTTGGAGCGGGTAAGGCGACGACTCGAAAAATCCTGGGACTCACCCGTTCCGTGATGGTTTTGATCACCCCTCCTTTGCCTGCGGCGTCGCGGCCTTCGAATACGACGATGACACGCTCACCCTTGTTGACGACCCACTCCTGAAGCTTGACCAGCTCGGCTTGTAGATCGAAAAGTGCATTCTCGTAGATTTTTCGATCCAGTTTCGCTGCATCTCCCTTCTGTTTGCTATGATGGCTTTTCTCGGTGGCGTTCTTTTTGTCTTTTTTGCCCATAGTTTCTACCTTTGCGCTTTAGTGGTGGAAACAAGTATCCACGTCGGGCCAACCCCCGAAACAGGACGCACATCGATCCTGACTTGTGAATAAATCGTCGATAGCATTCGAATTCATCAATCTTTCCAGTGCTTTGCGTATTGATGTATCTTCTTTGAGATAAATCACGGTGGCGAGCAAGCTCGCATCAAAATTCCTTACAACCAAAACTGAAAGTCTAACCGAATTAGCGCAGCACTACTATGGGACTCAAGTCCTATAGTAGAAACTGAGAAAGTGATGCAAAATGCATAACGAAACGCTAGGATACTAGTCTCGTGCGCTAGTTGAGGCTGTTGATGACTGACGTGATAGATTGGTTAGCGTCAAAAATATATGCGCGGGGTCACCGCCGGAGGAGACAATGACAAAATCTTCGAATGATACAGGCGTCATATTGGCGCTGGTGGAAAGATTTACCAAGCAGCGGCTCCCAAGAGCTAATGCGATCAAAGAAAGGGTTGAGAAGGGAGAGTGTCTCAGTAAGCACGATATTGCATTTCTAGATGAAATTTTGAGAGATGCGAACCGCATCATGCCACTGGTAGACAAACATCCAGAATGGCAGACGCTAGCCGTACGCGCAATAAACTTATACAAAGAAATTACAACCAGGGCGTTAGAGAACGAAAAGGAATTTTAGGTCCCCGATTGCTCGTCAAACCGCCCCGATGGGAGTGATGAGTCGGCTTTTCCCCAGAATCCGATGATAGCGTATTAACTCAAGCAGATAGATTGCCAGCCAGGCATACAGAGTGACGAAGACAATCTGCCCCATACGCACGGCAAACGCCGCATATACATCTTTACCACCAGCGCTGTCTTCTACCGCTGGCCCCACTAAAATCAACATCGTTATCACCACGTTAAACCAAAACGATGGCGGATAACGACTGGCGTAAATTCCGTAAATTTTACTGACAAAGTAAATCGCAAAGATCAGCATCCAGCAGGTAAACATCCATAGTGTGGTAACCAGATCAAGCATGAACCAGAACACTATGGCGAAAAACCCGCCCATAAATGTGGAACCCATAAGTTCTCGTCCGGCATCGCGGGCGTGCATGGTGGAGGCCTGTCGACCCAGGGATATGGCCTTCACAATAACCGCAATATACGTGGTCGGATTAGTCAGCAAGAACAGGTATGCCGGCAGGATAATCAGGATCGAACGGATCGCAACCCAGTTCAATTGAGTGTAATCGATGACTTTATGCGTAGTATCAGCGGTATTGTCGGCCTTCTTTTTGTCGATAACCACAACATTTTCCGGAAACCAGAAGTAGACCGCCCATTGACAGAACACGGCAACGACGATGGCAAGCGACAGGGCTATGATCAGGGTAGCCGCAAATGCGAAATCAAAAACACCTGCAGCAGATACCAGGGTAACGCCGAGGGTGAGAAAAGTACCATCCAGCACCTTACCGGCAATGAGTATGAGGTAAGAACTGAAGTATATGCCGCAGGCGACAATCAATATTGCTGCTGCCGGGTAATGAACCAACAACGGAGTCAGCAACAATCCCACTCCGAGGGACATTAACACCACCGTCAACGTCTCCAACATGGGTTTAACACCAATTGGAGGTGCCGGTTTGGCGCCGAGAACCAGCGCGAAAACCGGGCACAGAAACGGTAATGGCAGTGCCATCCCGTAAGCTATTGCCAGCGACAAGGCCATACAGAAACTCAATCGAAAAACGCGTCTCGCACCGAGCGGCAACCTCGTTTTGCGGCCACCTGGAGAACTAGCCTTCATGCAATATACAGGCTAGTAGGCATATGACACCCAGCTCATGATACGAATGTAGATCTCCCCAAGCTGGCGGATCAGATCGTGTCCCTCGGTGTAAGCAATGACCGATGCCTGGCCACCGACCCTCAATTGTCGATTCAAGTCCGGGTGTTGGTTGATATCGAAGCTGATGAGTACCGGGAAACGCTGTGATTGTCGCAACCAGTCGCGATTGTTTTTAATCGTCGGCAAGGTGCCCGGTGTCGGCTTATCACCGACACTGACACCCAGTCCAATACTGCGTATCTCGCCACTGAAAACCTGTCCGGGCACCACGTCAAATAACAACTCAACCGGACTCCCCACCTTTAAATGCCCGAGGTTATTCTCGCTGAACTCGGCGCGTATCCAGACATCATGAATAGCCACCAGGGTCAACACCGGGCTGCCATCCTTGGCATACTGGCCGACATCCGTGATCAGGTTTGAAATCACACCGCCACTGGTCGCCTTCACCCTGGTGTTGGCGAGATCCAGTTCGGCCTTGTCGACGGCAGCTTGCGCCGACTTTAAATAGGAGTTATTGGTATCGTCGTTACCGCCTTTTTGTTCGATAGCCTGCTCGATCACTGCCCTGGCTGCACTCACCCCGGCTTGCGCCTGTTCCAGGCCTGCTTGCGATCCTTCCAGTCGCCGCAGCGAGACGGTGCCAGGATCGTCTTCGCGCAGCCGGGTCAATCGGTTTAAATCCTGCTTTGCTTTCAATTCATTTGCCTGTGCAGCCAACAAATTCGCGCGCGCAGAACTGACCGAGGCATCGCCTGCGCTCAGCCGGCGCTGCGCACTTTCCAGATCGGAGCGCGCCTTGCTTAACGCTATGTCATACTTTGACGTATCGATCTCGAATAACAATTGCTTTGCCTTCACCTGCTGATTGTCCTTGATGTGCATTTTAGTCACCAGTCCGCTTACTTTGGGCGCAACACCAATGACATATCCCTGTACCCGGGCCTGGGTCGTATAGGGCGAAAATCTATCGGAAACCAGATACCAGACGAGGCTGGCAACGATGATAACCAGTATCAGCATCGCTCCTTTACTGACTGATTCCACCGTTTCATCCGCTTTCTCAGCATTGGCAGCGGGCTCGTTCGCGGCAGAACTTTTGTCCTCCCCATTTTCCGGGCTATCCTGACTCCCGGAAACATCCTGCGATGACACATTTTCTTTGTCGGTTGTCGGGTTTTTATCGCTCATTTTGCACGGCACTTGTGTTTGGTGGTGGTTCGTCGGAATTCAATGGCAGGGCGGCATCTAACAGATCGCCCCAATCACTGCGCGCTGCCATCGTATCGCGTAATTCAATCGGAACTGCCTGCTCGATGGTTGTATCTAGCCAGCCGCCGCCCAATGCCTTGTACAAATTGATCGCCGAGCTGATGTGATTTCCCTGATTGACCACTTCTCTTTCAGTCTGCACAAACAAGGCCCGCTGGGCATCAAGCACTCGCTGGAAGTCCGAGTAACCCTCGCGGTAGCGTTTATTGGCGAGTGACAACGCGCGCTCTGTAGCGACCACTGCCTGGGTTAAAATCCGGGACTGCTCCAGGCTCTGGACGACACCTATGGCTGCATCGTCAATTTCCCTGGCCGCGGACAATACACTGCTCTGGTACTGTTCAATTAACTGTTGCAGACGTGCATCCTGCAGTCTGACATTGTTGGCGATTTTGCCATGATCAAACAGATTCCAGGTCATTCCGGGACCCACGCTGGCCACACCGCTGTCGGGAATGGAGTCTTCCGATGCACCTGACCAGCCAATACTGCCAAGCAGCGAAACGGAGGGATAAAAATCGGCTTCTGCAATACCGATTTGAGCCGACTGCGCCGCAACCTGCCATGCTGCAGCGCGAATATCGGGCCTGCGCATGAGCAGGCTGGCAGGAATGTCCTTTAATAGCACCAGATTAATGGTTGGTAGTACCTTGTTACCGGGAGTCAGTTCGGGAATTGGACCGGGAGGTCGGGCCAGTAGCGTAGCCAGCGCATTTCTGGTTTGAATCAGCGCAATTTGCAGGCTGGGGATGGTCGCCAGGGTGCCCAGATATTGTGATTTCGCCTGTTGTAAATCCAGCTCGGATTCCTGTCCCGAGGCATAGGTTTGCTCGGTGATTTCAAAACTCCGTTTTTGCAGTTTGGCATTTTCGCGAGCAATAATAATGCGCTGTTCGGTGACTCTATACACATAGTAGAGCTGCGCTACCTGCGAACTCAGCAGTATCTGAACATTTTGCTGATTAGCGATGGAGTTAAAGAAATTTGCGTCGGCCGACTCGATACCACGTTGAAATCTGCCCCAGAAATCCAGCTCCCAACCCAGGTTGAATCCACTCTGGTAACCGATATAGCTCTGATCGTCACTGGGCAAATTGCCACCACGTCTTTGCGACTCCACTGCGGACAGGCTAGCGCCAAGTTGCTGAACTTGTGGATACAGACTGCTGCCTGCAATACCGAGCAATGCCCGACTTTCCAGAATACGCAAACCCGCAATACGCAAACCTATATTTTCCTCCCGCGCAATCCCAATTAAGCGGTCGAGCACAGGGTCTTCGAGTAGCTTCCACCAGAAACCTAAATCCGGTTCCGAATCGGCTCGATCCAGGTCAAGCTGTCCATAGAAATCAGGTTGCCACTTATTGAGCCATTCCACCTGGGGTTCCTGGTAATCAGGGCCCAGGGTAGTACAGGCACTGAGTGCAAGAGCACCGCAAAGCACTATTAATCGCCAATCAAAAAGGTTCATAATCGGGAAAATTTTCCTGTTCAACGTTCGCAACAGCGGGGCATGTTTGCCTGGAAAAC
>Ga0209165_10000382_pt1 | contig 15588 bp, 10 predicted proteins | sample tdAd001_FD_187122 | JGI IMG/M metagenome (GOLD analysis project Ga0209165, IMG submission 187122) | Marine sediment microbial communities from the Atlantic coast under amendment with organic carbon and nitrate - tdAd00.1 (SPAdes)... | ecosystem: Environmental > Aquatic > Marine > Coastal >... | reverse complement strand
TTGATGGTCGCCCCTACCAATTCGAGGTTGGCCAGGTGTACGAACTCAACAATCAGAGAAAACACAGTGTGATGAACAAAGGTGGTGAGGACCGCATCACCTTTATTTTCGACTACGTGCCCCCCGGACCACTCGCTATACAGGCCGCCTAAACTGCCTTGAAAACACTTCGCGAAGCCCTGCGATCCGAGGAATTGACGCTGACGGCCGAGCTTTCCCTGGGTCCGCGCACCAATCCCGAGAGCATCGTCGAGCAAGCTCGAATGCTTGCCGAGGCGACCGATGCCGTACAGATTCCGGATCACAGGCATGCGCGGCCCCACCTGTCCAACATTGCCACGGCCGCCCTGCTTTTGCAGTGCGGCATCGACCCGGTCATCCAGATGAATTGCCGCGACCGCAATCGTGTCGCTTTGCAAAGCGACATCCTCGGTGCACGGGCGCTCGGCGCACACAACCTCCTGCTGCTGCGGGGTAGCAACTTTCCAGACGGCCATCGACCAAAATCCACCGGGGTTTTTGATATCGGCGCAATCGATCTCATCGCGACGGCTGCGGCGATTCGCGACGACGATGTCTTCGCCGACACCAAACCGGCGGGCGCGCCCGATCTTTTTGTCGGCACAGTAGCAACAGCATTCAATCCGGCCGAAGGCTGGGAACCCGAGAAAATCACGAGCAAGACTGACGCCGGCGCGCAGTTCATTCAGCTGCAACCCTGCCTCGACCTGGTTTTGCTGAGGGACTACGCCTCTCGGATTGTGTCTTCCAAACTTACCTGGCGCCTGCAGATTCTCGCAGGCCTCGCGGTACTGCCTTCTGCCGATGCGGCGCGCGAACTTCGCAAAGCCCGACCCGACTCGATCATTCCATCTTCAATCGTCAAGAGAATCGAAGAAGCCGACGACCAGGAGGCCGAAGGTATAGCAATAGCAGCCGAGCAGCTGCAGGAGATTGCCGACATTCCCGGGCTCTCAGGCGTTACGCTGGTCACACCGGGGGACCCGGAGTCAATCGTGTCTGCAATTCGTGCATCCGGACTACGGCCGTGAAGACGATCGAGATCCACCCGGATCCCGACATACAGGTCCGGCAGATTACTGAAGACAGCCACTGCGTCATCGTCGACGACTTTATCCGGGATCCTGAGGCCATCGTCAAATTCGCTTGTAGCAACGCGGAGAGGTTCGAAGCGCAGGAAATTGGTTACCCAGGCGTGTTGTTGGACATTGACCGCAATGCGATGAGCGAGGTACAGCGGTTCATGCGCAAACACATGAGCCGGCAGTTTTCCTTTCTAAAAGGCGACATTCGCACCGCGACCTACCTGTCGATGGCAACAAGACAGCCGGATGAACTGGCGCCGCTGCAACGTCTTTGTCATACAGATCCCCGCGAGCGCGTCGACCGTCGCAACTTTGCCGGTCTCGTCTACCTGTTTGAGGACGAGACCCTGGGCGGTACCGGCTTCTACCGCTGGAAAGAACAAAGGCGCATCGAGGAGGCAACGGCTCTGGAAATCGAGACGCCCGACAGCTCGTTGCCTTTCCTGCAAGAACATTTTGAGATGTATCGGAAGCCACCGCAGTACATGTGCGGCAGCAACGAGGTCGCGGAGCTGCTGCTGGACGTGCCGGCGCGATTTAATCGCTTCGTCTTTTATTCGGGTGACATTCCGCATAGCGCCCATATTCCGCAGCCCGATCTGCTCTCTACAGATTTTTCCAAAGGCCGATTGACGCTAAACTGTTTCACCAGCGTTCGATATTCGTAAGAAGGACCCCGCCATCAGTAATAGCACCCATGATCAGGAGATGTTCGATCTCGCCCTCGCCTACCTTCGCGGTCGCGAATTCGAGATGGCGGCAGGCCTGTGCCGCGACACGCTGATCGAAGATCCTCGTGACGACAAGGTCCGCGTACTACTTGGCACCGTGCTGGTCCGACAAAATAAATTCGCTGCTGCCGAAAAAGAGTTGCGCGACGTTATCTCCCGATTCCCGGAGATACCCAAGGCGCAGCGCGAACTCGGCAATGCGCTGATCGCCCAGGGCAAGGGTGACGAGGCTATTGAATGCTACCAGCGCGTCATTGAGCTGACACCGGAAGACCCTGCTGCACATCGCGACCTGGCGATGGCCTACAAATCACTGGGCCAGAAAAAGGAAGCGGAGCGAGCGCTCGACGAGTCCTTCGAGATCGACCCGGAAAGTAAAGAACTTGTCACTGCAATGGAACACCACCGGGCCGGAGAATTCGGTAAAGCCGAAAATATTTGTCGCGAGGTGCTGCGCAGGGAACCGAAGAACGTCAACGCTACGCGTCTGATGGGGTCAATTGCCAAAGATTTCGGCAAGCCGCGTCTCGCTGCGAGAATGTTTCGAAATGCTGCAAAGCTCGCCCCTGACTTCTTCGGTGCGCACATGGACCTCGCCCGCGCCCTGATCGAGATTGATGAGCTGGACGAATGCGAAGAGGTTCTTCGCAAGGCTATCGATCTTCAGCCTGAGTTACCGCATCCTTATTCATTGCTCGGCAACATGTACAGCAAACGTGGCCAGTTCGAGGAAGCTGTCGAAACCTACAAGGTGGCTCTCGAGAAACAACCCAATCATGGCTCAAGCCTGGCCGCGATGGGTCATGCGCTGAAAACCATCGGGCACCAGGAAGAGTCGATTGATACGTACCGCGATTGCATTACCCGCTTCCCGGAATTCGGGGAGGCCTACTGGGCCCTGGCCAACCTCAAGACGTTTCGCTTCAACGATGACGAAATCGCGACGATGGAGCGCAACATCGATAACGACAAGTTGCCTGATGAAACACGGGTCAATTTCAATTACGCGCTCGGTAAGGCTTATGAAGACCGGGACAAATACGACAACGCGTTCAAGTGCTACAACAAGGGAAATGCGTTGCGCCGCCCGCACGAGAGTTATGACCCTATACAGACCGAGCTCGTACACGACCAGATCATCGAGACAATCACGCCGGACTTCCTCGAGGAGATTAAGGGCTTTGGAGAACAGGACCCGGCGCCAATCTTCATCGTCGGCCTGCCGCGGTCGGGATCGACACTGATCGAGCAAATTCTCGCAAGTCACAGCCAGGTCGACGGCACCCATGAGCTGCCGGAGATACCGCGCCTCATCAAGGCGATAAATGAGCAGCGTCCGCAGGGCGATGGCTACCCACAGGCGATTAAGCACTATGGTAAAGAACTGGCCGAGTTGGGCCGCCAGTACCTCGAGTGGACCGAACGTTACCGCAAGGGTGCGTCACACTTCACCGACAAGATGCCGAATAACTTTGCCAGCATCGGCATGATTGCAGCGATTTTGCCCGAGGCCACGATCGTCAACGCGCGGCGACACCCGCTCGACAGCTGCATGGGCTGCTTTAAGCAGTTGTTTTACAAGGGGCAATCGTTCACGTACGACCTCGTGGAGCTCGGTGAATACTACCTCGAGTACGAGCGCCTGATGGCCCACTGGCACGAGGTCCTGCCCGGCAAGGTGTTGGATATTCAGTACGAAGAAATGGTTTCCGACCAGGAAAATCAGACGCGGCAATTGATCGAACATTGCGATCTGCCGTGGGAAGATCAGGTGCTGCGCTTTTACGAAACTGACCGAGCCGTCATCACGGCAAGTTCTGAACAGGTACGGCAACCCATTTACTCGAAGTCGGTCAATTCCTGGCGTCGATTTGAGTTACATCTGGAACCGTTGATCGAAGTGCTGGAGCCCTTGCTGAGGAAGCTTCCGAAGGACCAGCAACCCGCTGTTTTTCATTGAATATCACTCGACCATCCACTATGATCGAGACGTGTAAGGGTATTTACCTATCCTCGGGGGAAATCGATGTCGAAGCAGAACAAAACAAGTCCGACTCCATTCAACGGAATTAATTACAAGACCACCATCGGAGCGGCAGTTGCTGCAGCTGTCGGTGCGGGCCCCGCGCTCGCACAAGAAGAATCCATCGGTATCGAAGAGATCACCGTCACTGCAACTAAACGCGGTGAGGTCAGCATCATGGATCTCGCAGGCAGCATCCAGGCGTTTGATACGGCAGCTATTCGCCAGCAAGGCCTCACGGACATGGAGAGCTACACCAAGCTCACCCCAACGCTGACCTACTTTGGCAACTCAACGGGTCAGGGCAAGGTCTTCATTCGAGGCATTGCCGACGCCCCTGACACGTTCATCGTCTCGCAGTCCTCGGCTATTTATCTCGACGAACAACCGATCACTCAAAACGCTGCTGTTGATCCACGACTGGTCGACATCGAGCGTGTCGAAGTGCTGAGCGGACCACAGGGCACGCTGTTTGGCTCCAGCTCTCAGTCCGGTACCTTACGCATCGTCACCAACAAGCCAGACCCGACGAAATTCGAAGCATTTGCGGATGTCACCGTCAAGGGAATGTCGGAAGGCGACAGCAGCCTCGATATCTCGGGCATGCTCAACATGCCGCTGGCCGATGATAAATTTGCGATTCGACTCGTCGGCTTCAGTGCAACTGAAGGCGGCTTCATCGACAACGTCGAGGGCACGACCGGCAACTGTGAAGTTTTCGGCAAATGTGCGATTGGCGGCCCGCAGACGAACACAGCCGAAGATGACTGGAACGAAACCACCATCACGGGCGGTCGCGCTTCGGCCAAGTGGTTCATGGGTGACAACTGGAGCACAACCTTAGGCCTCTCGACGCAAAGCACAGAGGCTAACGCAGAGAACACGTACGACCCGACCATTGGTGACCTCGAACTGATCGCCTTTAATGCCGATACTTTTGACGATGACTGGACGCAGTACTCGCTGACGATCGAAGGCAACATTTCAGACAACCTGAGCTTCACATCCGCCACTGCGTATTTCGAGCGCGACACCAAGTACACGCAGGACACCACGGAGTATGCGTCCTATTTCGGTTCGTTCTGCTACTACTTTACAGCGACCTACAACATCTACTGCTTCCAGCCCGCTGGTGCGTATTACTGGTACAACGATCCGATTGGACACCTGATTAACGACCAGGAAAACACGAACTTCACGCAGGAATTCCGGCTCGCCTACACGGGTGACAAGGTCGACTGGGTGGTCGGCGCTTTCTACGAGGACCGCCACGAGGAATGGGACTTCGATACGCTCACGACCAACCAGGGTGGTTATGGTGCCTCGCAGGGCTTTGATAACTGGACCCGGCCGCATTCGGAGTTTCTGCGTCCTACCTTTTATGTTGGCCCCAATTATTATAATGCGTATTCCTGTGGCGCCTACGCCGGGCCTGTGGGCTATTACTACTGCATCACCGACGGCTGGGGCGTATCTAACGCCACGCCGAGCGATACCTGGTGGTTCTCGGGTGACGATACCGACTGGGAGACGCTTGCGGTGTTCGGTGAGGTAACCTTCCACCTCAACGACGCATGGGCGTTTACGGCCGGTGCACGCTGGTTTGAAGTGGATCAGTCCAAGCAATATACCGTTCAACTCCCGAAGGGCAGAACGACACCAAGCGGCCAGTTGCTCAACGGTGACTCCGCTGGCAGCAAGGGTTGTCTGGTCACGGAGGCGCCTTGTAACCCCCGACGGGATGATGACCCGATTAATGGCACAACCACCGGACAGGACAGCAACAACCCGGCCGACGACGGCATCAACCGGATTAACTCGACGGACGATGACATTGCCATGAAGTTCTCGTTGCAATACAACATCAACGAGGATGTGATGGTTTACGGGCTGTATTCAGAGGGCTTCCGCGCAGGCGGTGTTAACCGCAACCGTGGCGCGCCCAAGCTGCCGCAGGCCTATGGCGCCGACTTCCTCGAGAACACCGAGATCGGCATGAAGGGCAGTTTCGCCAACGGCCGCATGAATATCAGCGCCACCCTGTTCTTCCAGGACTGGGTCGACTACCAGCTCGAAGTTGTTGATCCATCGAACACGCCGTGCGCGGAAGATCCCACGCCGCCGTGTGGCCAGCCTTGGCAGAAGGGCGTGCTCAATGCCGGCAATGCACACTCTGACGGTATTGAGATCGCGATCGAGGCGTTGCCCACCGATCAGCTCTCGCTGCGCATTAATGCAACGTGGCTCGAATCGGAACTTGATGACGCGGTTCCTGGCGTGGATGACGTTGGCAAAGGCTCGAATCTTCCGTTCGCACCCGGGTTCAAGGCCTCACTGTTTGCACAATACAACTGGCCGATGAGTATTGCTGGCTCCGAAGAGGGCTACATCCAGTTCCAGTTCAGCCATACGGGTGAGTCATTAAACCAGGTTCAGTCAATTGCGAAATATTCTTTTAGTGAAGATAGTGATGGCAACGTCACTGCCAGTCTTAATCCTACACCTCAGATGACGCAGGACTCCTACAACTGGTCCAGCTTAAGATTTGGCCTGGTTGGCGGCAGTTGGGAAGCCAATATCTTCGTCAACAACCTGACGGACGAACGTGGTCAGCTCTACCATGATGTGTCTGACTTCGAGCCGTTCTTCGGCCGCCAGCGCACGTCGGTCATCCGGCCGCGCGAGTACGGTATCCGCTTCACCAAGCACTGGGGCGGCTAAGGCTCAAACCGAAAGGAAACGGGAAAACGCACCCTCCGGGGTGCGTTTTTTTTCGTCGATCAATCATCGTACGGCCAGACTTCGAGACCATGAATCGAGTTGCGAATATCCATTGTCAGGTTGACTGATGCGATGGTCTCTTCTCTTTCCACGTCGTACAACGTCACGGTTGACGGTGACGAGCCAGCAGCGACCAGGTTGTCATCAATTGCGACCAGACCACGGCCGAAACCCTGGCGCGCGACATTTGAGTCGTCGACACCGGCAAACTCGATGTCCTTCTCATCGTAGGTGACAACCTTGAACGCCTTGTTCGCACCATCGCGCCCGGAGAAGCGGACGGTATCATTCTGCGTGTCGTTAACGAGGACACCATCTCGAAATGGCTGGGCATTGTGTGCGCCCAACGGAATATTGCAAACCGCCTTGACCTCGAATTGGCTGTTGATGTGCAGCATCGCGCCGGTGCGCAGCCCACTGGCATAAATTCCGCTGTCGTCGACATGCACCATGTTGATGTGAAAATTATTGGACGGCATAGGACCGATGCCGGTTCGTGGATCGAACACAGCCCCTTGCCAACCGTTCAGGACACGTTGAATTTGCATTCCCCAGACGAAATCCCTCTGATCGATGTCATACGCCAGTAAGCTGTCGAAGCCTGTCGACGAAAGAAAAATCGTGCGTTCCATCCGTGAAATTTCATGGCAGTGCTTGAGATATGGATTGCGGAACGAACTGCTGATCCGGAAGTTTCGGTCATAGCGGAACAACTCATCACTCGCGGCCACATAAATGAAGTCACCATCAAATTCGATGCCGCGCAGACCCCGATCGGCGCCGCGCCCTTCAAAATCAATCTCGCCCGTGTTCCAGTCAACGTGCTGCTGGCACTCACGGCTTTCGAAGTCGATCGTGAATATGCCACCGTGACTTTCGCCTTGCTGGCTGCCGCGCACGACGGAAGTTGCCACGAGTTTAGGGAGTCTGTCTGTCATTCCGGGTTAGTCCTTGTTACTACGATCCAGTATTCTGGTCATTCAACCTGCTTGCACGCCTGTATGCAATACGATGCCATCATCATCGGCGCCGGCCACAATGGCCTGACTGCCGCCGCCTATCTCGCCCGGGCCGGGAAGCGTGTCCTCGTGCTCGAGCGCCGGGATATTGTCGGCGGCTGCGCTGTTACCGAGGAAGTCGATCCCGAACTTGCTCCCGGCTGCCGTGTCTCCACGGCCTCGTACATCGCGAGCATGTTGCGGCCGACGATCATACGCGATCTCAAGCTCGAATCGTACGGTCTGCAAATGGTTGCGTGCGACCCGGGGGTTCAGGCTGCATTCGACGACGACGTCGTCGGCTGGTGGTCGAACGAAAGCCTGATGCGCCGCGAACTGGAACGATTTGCCCCGCACGATATCGATGCGTTCTTCTCAACAGAAACTGAACTCAAGCGACTCGCCGCCTACCTGCAGCCGTTTTTCCTGGAGGCGCCGCCTGACTTGCACTCCGGTGGTTTGAAGAAACTTGCCGAGATGTGGCGCCTGTACCGCCGTTTTCGTGGCATTGACGGCAACGAGATCAGCGGCTTGACGAAATTCCTGACGGGCTCGCTCGGCGAGTTCCTCGATCAGCGATTTGAATCCGACAAACTGAAGCGGCTGATCCTGTCGAACAGCTTGTATGGCAAGCATGGCGGCCCCTATCAGCCAGGCACCGCAATGGGCCTGTTATTTCACCTGTTGAGTGGCGGTGATGCCGACCAGCAGGCGTGGCAAGGGCACGTCATCGGGGGCATGGGAGCAATTAGCCAGGCACTGCGCTCTGCGTGCGAAGACTTGGGCGTGGACATCCGAACGGACTCGCCGGTCGCGAAGGTCAATGTGCAGTCAGGTGTGGCCAGTGGCGTAACGCTTGAATCGGGTGAGAGCCTGGACACGAAGCTCGTCGTCTCCAACGCCGATCCGAAGCGTACGTTTCTCAAGCTCGTTGACGCGACTGAACTCGAAACATCGTTCCTGCAGGACGTTGCCAATATCCGCATGGATGGCCCGGCCGGCAAGGTCAACTTCGTGCTCTCGGAAGAGCCCCGCGTCAATGGCATGCCTGCGGACAGGACAAAACTGCAGCGCTCGCTTTTCACACTGATCCCGACTCTGCAGGAAGCCGAAGACAACTACAACGCGTCGCAGCGTGGTGAATTGCCTGAACGACTCTGGGTCGACTGTGTGCTGGCGTCAAACGCGGACGACACGCTCGCGCCCGAGGGTCGGCACATGCTGACGTGCTTCGTGCAATACCTGCCCTGGCAATTGCGTGAAGGAAGCTGGGATGAGCAGCGTGAAGTGCTGGGAGATCGCGTTACCAAGTTGATCGGACAGTTCGCCCCGAACATGCCGGGGGCCGTCATTGCGCGCCGCGTTTTTTCACCACCTGACCTGGAGCGGCGCTTCGGTATCACCGAGGGCAACATTTTTCACGGTGACATTTCGCTGCAGCAGATGTTCTTCATGCGGCCACTACCAAAATGGGCACAGTATCGGACACCAATCGATGGCCTGTACCTTTGCGGTGCCGGCACCCATCCGGGCGGCGGCGTCACGGGCGCGCCAGGCTACAACGCGGCGCACACAATTCTTCGCTCAGTCGGTTGAGAGGCGACACTCCGGTGGCATGGGCTCAGGGCGGTTCCAGCGCATAGCGTCCGGATTGAAGAAATCATCGGCGTGCATTCGGCCAGCTCGACTCTTGAACCAATCCACTAAGATATCTCTTACCAGGGGGGTCCCGTACGGTATGTCGAAGCCTCCAGCGGGTATAACCGGTACGAAAACTTCATCACCCCCGAGTAGCAGGAAGTCGTTTGTCATCACTTGTAGAGTGTCTTCGTCAGCGATCTCGCTGCCGTCCGGGCGCAGCATACGAATGGACATCTGATCAGCATCGCAGCTGACGAATACCCGCATCCCGGAAAAGCCCGCCGGACGATTTTCACTGTGCGCCTGCTTTTCGATAATCCTGCGCACGTCTCGGCCCGACAACTCGACGATCGCGATGTGATTATCGAACGGAAACATTCGAAACACGCTGCCGTACGTCAGTTCACCCTCAGGCAGCTCGGCACGGATGCCCCCGTAAACGTTGTGGATTGAGATGTCCGCATCGCTCGCTTCCAGAACCGCATCGGTCATCAGGTTGCCGAGTATCGATTCGGGACGGGTGCGCAGGGTCATGGGCGTCTCGAGGTATACACCGAGTTTCTCAGCCTGGCGTCGCCCCGCCACACCTTGCGCCCGATCCGCGATTGCCAGAACTTCCGGCATCGGGGTAACAGGATGCCCCTCATACTCGCACGGCCCCTCGGCCACTTCGCCACAAATCTTCTGGGGCGGATAGATGCGGCGCTCGACCACTTTACCCGTCGCGCGGTCTACCACAAAGTCGACGCGACCGAAGGCGCGTGTACTCTTGTAGGCAGACGTAATTGCGATGCCGTTTACGTCGTGCGCAATGCCGGCATCGATATGCCCACCGACAATATGATCAACCAGTCCCTTGGGCAGCGCCTTAGCGACGCGCAGGATTTCACCCTGCATGAAGCAGGATGAAGTATCGAAGGGATCATCGAACTCAGTGCAGCGACTGCCCGCATGCGCGACGACGATAACCAACGTTGCGCCAGCTGATCGCAGATTCATCGCCTGCTCTTCGATCGCTGTGGCCAGAGGCCCAATCTCGATGCCACGGGTGTTTGCCGCTATGGTTGTCGCGAGCGTGCCCTCAGTTAACACGCCAATTATGCCAATTTGCACACCGGCGCGACTGACCAGCGTTGATGCCTGGACATTTTCCCAGTCGACGACCTCGCCCGTGGACGTATCGATCAGGTTTGCCGCCAGGAACGGAAAGTTGGCTTGCGAAGCTCTGGCGCGCAATGCTCCCTGAGGATCATCGTCCTCGTCTTCGGGTATGGATTTTTGCCCTACCGGACCAAAGTCGAAATCGTGATTACCAATTGCAGCACCCGCATACCCCATCGCGTTGAAGATCCGAACAACAGCCTCTCCTTCGTTGAGGTTCGATTCGAGTGTCCCCTGCCACATGTCGCCCGCATCGACGAGCAGCAACGCGCCATCCTCCGAGCGCGCCTCACGAACGGCCGCCACATAGCCTGATAAGGTCGTCATGCCGCCACGATCATCCCGTGCGATCAATTCGCCGTGCACATCGTTGGTGCCCAGCACGGTGATGACTACTAAGTCGGGTTGCAACGTTGATGTGGCACAGCCGGTGACCACCAGCGCGATTACCAATGATACAAACGTATTGCGCATTTCGGAGGTTCTACCTTCTATAATTTATAGACTGAGCCATTGCCGCGATTTGCCCGGGGCCAATGCGACAGCAGCCACCGACTATGGAGGCACCTGCCGCGATCCAGTCGTTCGCTGCTTGCTCACACTGCGGCGGAGTGGCCGTACCAACCCAATTGTTATTTTCCACACGATAGACTTCACCGGAATTCGGATAAACGACGATTGACTTTTGGGGGGTGGCTTCCCGGAGCGTCGCTATGAGCGGCACAACGATGTCTGGTGGCACACAGTTTGCGCCCACCGCAAGCACTCTCGGATGATCAGCAAACAACTGCGCGGCCTCGATAAGTGGTGTTCCGTCTGCAAGGTGGGTCGCATCGCGGCAGGAAAAACTGATCCAACTCGAATTGTGCGCGTCTCTCAATAATTCACTGAGGACAAGCGCTTCGACCGCATTAGGTATCGTTTCGCAGGCCAGTAGATCGACGTTGCTCGTGTCCAGCACCTCGAGTCGCTCACGGTGGAATTCCCTCAGCTCATCCGCCGAAATGTCGTAATCGCCGGTGTACTCGGAGCCATCGTGCCGCACTGCCCCGTACGGTCCGATGCTGGCCGCAATTAGCGGCGTTTCGGCACCGGGATTGTCCCGCATGAACTCGTCACAAGCCTGCCTGGCCAGGGTGACTGAGCTTTTGATAAGGCGATCCGACTCTTCTGCCGTGGCCCCCTCCAGCATGAACCCGTACCTGCTTGCCTGGTAACTGGCCGTTGTGACAATTCGAGCGCCCGCATCCAGATACGCGCGATTTGCGGCGACGATCGAAAGTGGGTCATCCCGCAGCAGCACGCCAGACCAGAGGTTTCCGTCTATGTTGCAACCCATCGCCTCGCACTGGGTGGCAAGGCCACCATCGATCACGACGGGCCTCCCCGCTGCAAGCAGGGCTGCGAAACCCGTGGTCTTTGTGTCAGTATTCTCTCTATGCACCGATTAATCTTCCTGTCCTGCCTGCCCTTTGTTCTGGTTGCCTGCGAGGGCTCGCCACCGACGTCGCCAACGCTTACGTCTGCTCCTTTTGAGCCCGACAGCGGCAGCATCGCTGTTCGTTGCGGCGAACTGATCGACGGCATCGCCGACGAACGCCTCGGAGACCGCCTCGTCATTATCCGCGATGGACGATTCAAACGCATCGATTCTGGCGATACCCGGCCACCTGATGATTTGCCATACCTGGATTTGGGCGAGTACACCTGCCTGCCCGGGCTGATCAATACGCACGTGCACCTGGCCGACGTACCCGAAAGAACGTCTGACTGGCCTGTTTACTACAGGCTGACGGATGCCGACAACACCCGGACTACTACCGAGAACGCCGAAATAACACTACTGACCGGGTTCACTACCGTGCGCAATGTTGGCGATTACTATCCGCAATTCGTCTATGACATTCGCGACAGGATCAGGGCTGGTGACGCTCTCGGGCCGCGGATCCAGACAGCGGGACCTTACCTGACAATCCCGGGTGGCGGCGGCGACATGGTCCTGCCCGGGTACGACGAGAGTGAAATACCAGCCGCGCTGAGAACCGGCGTTGCCAGTACGCCGGAAGAATTTGAGGACGCGGCGCGGCGAGCTGTTGCCAACGGCGCTGATTTTCTCAAAGTGATGGCATCCGGCGCCGTCTTTTCGATTGGTATAGAGCCCGGCTCACCAGAAATGCATCAGGACGACATCGAAGCCGTCGTCAAAGTTGCCCGCGAGCATGGGCTTCAGGTGACCGCGCACGTTCACAGCGCCCAATCCGGCAAAGACGCCGTTCTCGCTGGCGTCGACTCGCTGGAGCATGCCTCTCTTCTCGATGATGAGGCCATTGCACTGGTGGCCGAACACAATGTGACGCTGTCGATGGATGTCTATAACGGCACCTACACTGAGAACGTCGGCCGTGAGCAGGGATATCCGGAAATTGTGATGCAGAGAAATTTCGACACGACCGAGGCGCAACGGATCGTGTTCGAGAAAGCCTATGCACTTGGCATTCCTATTACCTACGGCACAGATGGGGCCGTGCTACCGCATCACATGGGCGGTTGGCAGTTCGGCATCATGGTTGAACGTGGTATGAAGCCGATGGACGCCATCAAATCGGCCACCACGTTGGCCGCCGATCATATGGATATGCCCGAGGTAGGCGCCGTGAAAGCCGGTCTTCTGGGTGATTTGATAGCCGTTCGTGGCAACCCGCTTGAAGATCAGGAAGTGATGAAAGACGTAGCTGTGGTAATAAAAGGTGGTCTGGCTCTCAAGCTGCCATCTGAGTAAGCATTTATGCGAACGATGCCGCACACGGGTTCCTATTACGCTGCAACCGTTAATGAGAAAACCTGCTTCGCACCCTTGCAGGGAGATCAGCAAGCCGACGTTTGCGTGATTGGCGCCGGATTCACCGGCATCGCTACGGCATTGAACCTGGTGGAACGAGGGTACAACGTGCATGTCGTTGAAGCCAACAAGGTTGGCTGGGGCGCATCAGGACGCAATGGCGGGCAGATGATCAGCGGCGTCTCCGGAGAGAAGCATTTTTCGAAGAACGCAGATGACGATCTGCTTTGGAACATGCGCTGGCGCGGTCACGAGATCATTCGCGAGCGTATAGACAAGTATGGCATTCAGTGTGGTCTCAAGTATGGATACGTCGATGTCGCCATTAAGCCACGTCATCTGCGCGAGTTCGAAGAGGACTTCGAACAACTGCAAAGGCACAACTTCCCGCATGAGTACTGCATGCTCGACAAGGAAGAGACCCGCCACGCAACGGGAACCGACAAGTATCTGGGCGCACTGCTCAATATGGGGAACGGCCACCTGCACCCGCTTAATCTCTGCATCGGCGAGGCTATGGCTGCGTTTGTCCAGGGTGCAACGATCTACGAAGAATCCAGCGTCCTGCGTATCAATCACGGTGCAAAGCCCACCGTTATCACGGCGAATGGCTCGGTTACCGCCGACCACGTTGTCATCGCAGGCAATGCCTATCACTTCATCGAACCGAAGCTTCGCGGCATCATGTTCCCCGTCAACAGCTTTATTATTGCGACCGAACCACTGACAGATGAACAGGTGGCCAGCGTCAACCCCAGGGACCTGGCGATTTGCGACCCCAACTTTGTTCTGCAGTACTTCCGCTTGAGCGCGGACAAGCGCTTGCTGTTCGGCGCCCGTATGAACTACTTCGGGGATGATCCGAGAGTCATTGAGCGTCACCACAAGCCATTGCTGCTCAAGCTCTATCCGCAACTGAAGGAAATAAAGATCGATTACGCCTGGGGCGGAACCATTGGTGTGCCGCTGAACCGTGTGCCACAAATCGGCCGCATCGCCCAAAACGTGTTCTATTCGCAGGGTTACGCAGGCCACGGCGTCAATGTCACCCATCTCGCCGGAGAAATTATGGCCGACGCCGTAGCCGGCACGATGGAACGCTTCGACGTGTTTGCAGGCATCAAGCCGACCCGGTTCCCCGGTGCGCACACTTTCCGCAAGCCTCTTGTGGCCCTGGGTGTGCTGTATTATCAGATTCGGGACAAACTCTAAAAAGAAAACTTATGACTCTGATAAGCCCGGAGAACGACTTCGCCCTGATGGCCGCCTTGTTTGTCATTGCAGGTGGCGCATTTCTCGCCGAGAAGACGAAGGTGGGCTCACACCTTACTGGTGCAGTGATAGCGATCCTTGCCGCAATTGCTGCTGCTAACCTGCGCATCATCCCGCATTCGGCAGCGGCATTCGATTTCGTCTTCAGCTACTTCGTGCCTGTTCTCATTCCGCTGTTCCTGTTCAAAGCCAACTTGCGGCACATGCTGTTCGAGACGACGCGCATGACAATCGCCTTTCTGGTCGCGAGTCTCGGCACGATTCTCGGGGTCATCATTGCGGTTGGTCTGTTGGACCTCAGTTCACTCGCGCCCGCCGCCGACATCGACCCGGCATTGCGTGAAGCCGGCATCGCCGGACTGTTTACCTCCACTTACATTGGCGGCTCTGTCAACTATGCCGCATTGGGCGAGATCACCGGCTTGCGGACTGATGCCTCGTTCTTCTCCGCCGCCACTGCGACAGACAATCTGTTCAGTGCTGTCTTCCTCAGCGTACTGGCGCTGCTGCCTGGCTGGAAGTGGCTGGCAACTCGCTTCACGAGCCACGAACATGGCGAAGAAAAGGCGGAGGTTGTCACGACCGAGAAAATTACGTCGACAAGCCTGACATTGGCGTTAGCCGCAGCGATTAGTTTTGTTGCAATCGGTGATGCCATTACAAGCTTCATCGAGATGCCCAGTCTGCGCTACGCGATCATAACGCTGCTCGTCCTGATCGTTGCAACAGCATTTCCGCACTGGATGGAAAAATTACACGGCGCCTTCGAGCTCGGCGTCGGGCTCGCGTTCGTGTTCTTCGCCGCGATCGCGGCCGGTGCCAATCTCATGGCAATGGTGCAAATCGCCCCGCTTCTCATTGTGGTCGTCGTGATACTGCTGAGCGTTCACCTGGTGGTATTGCTCGGTGTAGGACGCATGTTCAAGCTCACGATACCCGAGCTCGTAACGGCTTCGAATGCTGCTGTGCTCGGCGCGACTACCGCGCCGGCATTGGCGGCCGCGCGCGGCTGGCATGACCTCGTGACACCCGGCGT
>Ga0209165_10000381_pt1 | contig 15603 bp, 10 predicted proteins | sample tdAd001_FD_187122 | JGI IMG/M metagenome (GOLD analysis project Ga0209165, IMG submission 187122) | Marine sediment microbial communities from the Atlantic coast under amendment with organic carbon and nitrate - tdAd00.1 (SPAdes)... | ecosystem: Environmental > Aquatic > Marine > Coastal >... | reverse complement strand
CGGGGGTAAATATTAGCTGCTAGGTTATGCTTAGTTAATGAATGATGCTTGTTTTATCTTTGACTATAATTTTAGGAGGAAGAATAGTTTTATTTAGACAGTCTCCTTATTTTGGGATTTTTGGAGTTTTGATTCAAGCACTTTCTTTAGCTAGACTATTAAGTTTGTTTGGATTTCCGTTTTTTGCTCTATTGTTAGTATTAATTTATGTAGGGGGGATGTTAATTATTTTTTTGTTTTCTACTGTTTTGAGTGCTGAACGTTACCCAAGTTCGGGGTGGGAGCAAATTTTGGTTTTTTCCTTTATTCTTAGGTTGTGTGCGTTTCCTATAATTTCTTGTTGGGCTCCTTCTTTAGAAGCCTTATCAAGGCTTACGCTTTATTCTGAAAACATTCTTGGTGTAGCTTTTGGCCCTTTTGGTTATATAACGTTATTAGTTGTTTATATTTTATTAATTGCTTTAGTTGTAGTTTTGTATTTTGGGTTTGAGCATTCGCGTGAGAGCATTCGGAAGATTTAATGGAAAACCAATGGTTTTAGCAAATTACCTAAGTGTTGGATTTTCATAGTAGAAGAGTGGGGTATAAGGGGGTACCCTGTGTTTTTCAATTCAGCTGCTAGAATAACGGTTAGACTAATAAGAGGGAACCTAATACTAGTATTGCAAATAAAGAATAAAATATATAATTTAGTACTTTTCCTGACATTCTTGGTCGCAAGAGCATTGTGGTTTTACTAATTGAAGAGGAGCTTCCAGCAGGACCCAGTAATGCAGTTCAACCTTGGTCTAAGTTACGAAGAACTCCCTGTATTCTTCTACTAATAGCGTTAATAAATAAAGTTACATGAGTAATTTGGACATAATATCATTTACTGCTAATAAAGAAGGATGTTGAAATATAGCTGTTATTTCTTAGGCTAAAAGAGAAACAAAAAATCAATAAGCCGGCCGTTAAAGTGAGAAATAAAGGAAGGCTCTTTTTAAGTAATGGGACAATCATTGAAGAGGAAAAAAATAAAGTTAGAGAGAAACATCAACCAGAAAGAAATACTCCTCTTAATAATCGGAGTAGTGGAGTGTATAGTTTAAAGTTTTCTTCCCTTATGGGATTTTTTGTGGGGGTTAAGGGCTTTGTAAAACAAAGCGAGGAAACTATTCGAAAGCTATAAATGGCTGTCATTAATGTAGCGATAAGAGCTAAAATTACTCTAATTCTATTACAAATATTAATTTGTCCCGCTTCTAAGATTAAATCCTTTGAATAGTAACCGGCTAAAAAGGGGAAACCACATAAGGCTAACCTGCCAATTACTAAAGCCCTTGTAGTAAAAGGGAGGTTAGACGCTGCTCCTCCCATCTTTCGAAGGTCTTGTTCTTTGTTAAGCGAATGAATAATCCTCCCTGAACACAAGAATAAAAGAGACTTGAAAAAGGCATGGGTACAAATATGAAAAAGGGCTAGCCAGGGAAGGCCTAATCCAACTGCTGTTACCATAAGTCCCAGTTGGCTTGTTGTGGAGTAGGCTACTATCTTCTTAATGTCAAATTGGCCAAGCGCTGTTCTAGCCGCAAATAAGGCTGTTATAGACCCCAATATTCTTAAGAGCCTAAGAGACCATTGGGAGAGGGAAAGTAGGGGAAAACAGCGAATTATTAAAAATACGCCAGCCACAACCATTGTTGAACTATGGAGTAGAGCTGAAACTGGGGTCGGCCCTTCCATAGCCGAGGGCAACCAAGGGTGTAAAATAAACTGGGCAGACTTGCCAGTGGCAGCGACTATAATTCCTAGGAGTGCTCAACAAGGTAAGGGTTGGAAAAGGTTAGAGTAGATTATGTCTTTTAAATTTCAGGAGTTGAAGTATAGCATAGATAGGACTATAAATAATATCATGCCCCTGTCTCCTATTCGGTTGTAAATAATTGCCTGGAGAGCAGCTCTTTTAGCGTCACTTCGAGTAAATCATCAACCAATAAGGATAAAAGAAAGAAAGCCTACGCCCTCTCAGCCAATAAAAAGAGTAATTAGGCTATTGGCGGAAACTAAAATTAACATTAATAGAAGAAATAGAATTAAAGTGTTTATAAAGGCTTGCTTGTGTGGGTCATCTTTCATATAATAATGTGAGAACTCTATTATAGATCAAGTTACAAAAAGCCCAGCAGTTCTAAAGACCACAAAATTATAATCTATTATAAAAGAAAAAGCAAAAGTTTGTAGTTGGGAATTTAGTCAGTTAATAGTTATTAAGTAAGTTGGGCAGTCTTTCAAAACTCAATAAAAAAGGCTCAATCCCGCAATTAGGGCCCTAATCCCCAGAACTCAGATTCTTATCTTTCTTTTTATTTTTTTTGGGAAAAAGAAAGATCAGAGAAGATATAGAATAAAAGCTATTAATATAGTTGTACTAAGAATCATTCGGGTACACCACAGAATTTAACTGCAGGAGCTTAGGCTTAGCGGGCCAAGATCATTCTCTTGTACCCGGACTCAATAAGGGGTGAAGAATCCTTATCTTCAGTGTCACAAACTGATGTTTTAAGTTGAAACTAATTGAGTCGGTTAAATTGATAGTAGGTTAGGATTAAGTATTAACATGATAAGAGGGAGGAAGTGGAGTGAAAGGGTTGAATACTCCCGTTCTTTAATAGTTTTGGTTGTCTTGTTTCACTTAAAGTGGGATCCTCTTTTTAGTAGTTGGAATATAATTAAACTAAAAATTCCCGTAAAAATAATTCCCATTAGGGAGGGGATAAAATTACTTAGGCCGTGCTTAATGATTGATGAAAATATAATTAATTCCCCCATGGCGTTGGGTAGAGGAGGAAGGCCTAGGTTTGCTGCAGCAAAAATTAATCAGAGGGTGGGGAATAGAAGGAATAAGCTCTTTAGACCTCGGCTAACAAGGAGGGTTCGGGACCCTGTGCGTTCATAAAAGATGTTGGCTATGCAGAAGAGGGCTGAGGAAACAAAACCATGGGCAATCATTACTATAATTCCACCGGTTAAGCTTCATTGAGCTTGAATTGAAAGCCCGGCTATCATAAAGCTCATGTGGGATACTGATGAGTATGCTATAAGAGACTTTAGATCGGTTTGAGTTATGCAAATAATGCTTGTAAGGGCTCCCCCTCAACAACAAAAGGGGATTAGGAGTTCATTTAGACTTTTTTGGAATGGGGTAATAAAGATGTTTGTTAGACGAATAAAACCGTACCCCCCCATCTTTAGGAGAATAGCGGCAAGGATCATAGATCCGGCTACGGGGGCTTCAACATGTGCCTTTGGTAGTCATAAGTGAAGACCAAAAATGGGGACCTTTACAAGAAAGGCTATTAAGCAGAATAGAGCTAGGGTTCTTTCTTTATTAAAGGAGAGGGTTTTATGAAATGTTAGGAAGCTTAGGTGGTTAGTTTTGTTATAAATAGCAATTATTCCTAGTAGGAGAGGTAAGGAGCTTATAAGTGTATAAAAAACAAAGTAGTATCCTGCTTCGATTCGTTCTTGTTTCATTCCTCACCGGCTAATTAATAGAAGTGTGGGCACTAAGGTCCCTTCAAATCCAATAAAAAAGAGAAGAAGGTTTTTTGAGGAAAACGTTATAATTAAGGAAATTAAAATAAGTAGGGTGAGTGTGATAAATAGTCGTATTTTCTTTTTACTGTTTTTTTGGAGATGGCCTATTCTAGCTAGAAGAGAGACAGGTATTAATCAAAAGCTTAAAATTATTAGAGGAAGACTAAGTGAATCAATTGAAAATTCTCAAGAAAGAAAGCTATTTTTAGTGATTTTTGGAGCTAAGAGGATTAAAGCTATAAAAAAGAGCAGGGATCTCTGGGTTATCGAGATTAATCATTGCTTATTTCTGGGGGATAACCAGCAGGTAAAAATAATACCTCTTCTGAGGGTTATAAGGGTAAACATTTTTAATTAATCCTTTGCTCAATCAAGTCCTCCTTTGGCTCATTCATAATAGAGACCGAAGGTTAAAATGATCATAAAAAATGTAAGTATTTTTATTCTTAAGAGGGGGGCTATAGTAGTTATTGAAAATGGGAGGACTAGAAGTAAAGCTATTTCGAGGTCAAATATTAAAAATAAAATTGCAACAAGGAAAAATCGGAAGGAGAAAGGGAGACGGGGGGAATTTATGGGGTCGAAGCCACACTCGTAAGGAGCAATCTTACCTAGGTAGGGTATTTTTGGGGATATTGCTCGTCCTAGAATTACCATGATTATTGTTAGAGAAATTACAATTAAAATAAATAAGGTTAATAAAGGGGTAAACATTTTATTTTTAAAGTGTAAAAGAGAGTTGGCAGATTGTAATGCATTTAGCTTGAAACTAAATTTATGCGGGTTTAATTCCTGTACTCTCTTGTTAATAGATTAAAGCCCACCTCATCAGTAAATACAGATAAATAAAAAGATTCATACTACGTCTACGAAGTGTCAGTACCAAATAGCACACTCAAATCCTACGTGGTGTTTTATTGAAAAGTGGGCGCGGGAAAGACGGATTAAACAGATAAATAAGAAGGTGGTTCCTACAAGGACGTGTAGTCCGTGAAACCCTGTGGCTACAAAAAATGTTCTACCGTAGACTCTATCAGCAATTGTGAAGGGAGCTTCAAAGTATTCAAAGGCTTGTAACCCTGTAAATCATATACCTAGCAAGATAGTTATAAGGAGAGCATTTCAGGCTTCGTTAGCTTTTGCTTCTCGAAGCCTGTGGTGGGCTCATGTTAGAGATGCGCCTGAAGAAAGAAGGATTGCAGTATTTAAGAGGGGAACACCCCAAGGATGTATTGGGGTGACCCCCGTTGGGGGTCATGTCATACCAAGCTCAGCTGTGGGGGAAAGGGCTCTATGAAAAAATGCTCAGAAGAATGAGAAGAAAAACATAATTTCGGACAGTATAAATAAAATGAATCCTATCTTAAGTCCTCGGACTACGTAGGTCGTATGCATCCCTAAATAGGTTGCTTCACGGATAACATCTCGTCATCATAGAAACATTATGAAAGAAGTGAGTAATAAACCTGAAAAAGCTGTGGTGAAATTATCGCCTTGAAATCAGCATACTAGGCCTGTTGTTATTGTAAAAGCTCCAATAGCCGCACCTAGTGGTCAAGGCCTTCGGTCTACCATGTGGTAGGGGTGTTGGTGAGTTACGTGGGTGTTCATTTTTAGGTTTAGTTGGTGTTTTCTTCAAGATATTGCTTAGTTAAAATTAAAAATACGCCAGCTTGGATAAAAGCTACAGCTATTTCTAGGAGAAATAAAACCAGAAGTAACAGAAGGGTTAGGCTTCCTAATTTTCTTACTTTAAGGGCTTCTCAGACAACGCAAGAGCAAAGAAAAATTAGGAGATGGCCGGCAAGAAGATTGGCCCCTAATCGGAAACCAAGAGTCATAGGTTGGATGAGAAGTCTAATTCTTTCAATTAAAGCCATAAACGGTATTAAAAAAATTGGAGTACCTTTAGGAACAAGGTGGCTTAACTTAGATCGTCAGTTGTATAATAAGCCAACTAGTTGAATTCTTAGTCATAAGGGGATTGAGAGACTAAAAGTTACACTTAGGTGTGAAGTTGGGGCAAAGGTGTAGGGTATTAAACTACAAATTTTGAAGCTTAGAACCAAAATAAAAGTCGTTATTAAAGCCTTTGATCAAATGGTTTGAGTTTTATTTAGGTTTTTAAGGATTTTTTTGAATATAAACTCGAAGAACGTTTTGATAATTTTTGTTCGAGTAGGAGCTCAGTGTGTTTGGTTACAAAGAGTAATTCAAATAATTACAAGAGTTCCCCCTATTATACTGATTGGTATATTAATTAGTGTTGTTGGGATAAATTGGTCAAAGATGTTTTTTAAATTCATGTTAGCCATTAGTTTTAATTAAGTTTTGGGATTTAACTCAGTTATTAATTAAAAGAAATGTTGTGGCCCATAAGGTTCAGTTTAGTAATAAGTTGGTTAGTCACCAACTAAAATCAAGTTGTGGCATTTGTTTAATGATAATGTTTAGTTATCCTCTTCTTAGTTAAGAGCTAAGGGCTTTAATATAAGCTAATTAAACATTATTCTGATGCTATATTTTGGCATCAGGCATAAAAGGTTGGCTTGGGAACTACCTCAATTACTATAGGCATAAAACTATGGTTGGAGCCGCAAATTTCTCTGCATTGGCCATAAAATACTCCTGCTCGGTCTATGAATGTAAACATTTGGTTTAAGCGGCCTGGGACTGCGTCCATCTTGAGCCCTAAAGTGGGAAGACATCAGGCATGGATTACGTCAGTGGAGGATGTAATTAATCGAATATCAGTCTTTAAAGGGAGAACAAGACGTTTATCAACCTCTAATAGTCGGGGGAGTCCTCTTTGTGAATAATCCTCAATATTGACCATATAAGAATCTATTTCGATTCGTTCTTTATCTCAAATTTCGTAAGTTCAGTATCATTGGTGACCAATCGTCTTTACGGTTACTTCTGGATTTGGCCCTTCATCCATGTAATAGAGTAGGCTAATTGAGGGAACTGCTAAGGCTACAAGAATAAAGCCGGGTGAAACTGTTCATCAGAGTTCTATTTTTTGCTTTTCTACAAACTTTCAGTGGGTTGGGGCATTAATAGTAAGAAGCCTAAGGGCATAAAATACTAAGATTGTAATAAAAATTAAGAAGCCCATAGCGTAATCATGAAACTCATGAAATTGTTGCATAAGGTATGAAGCTGGATCTTGAAATCCAAGTTGTAGGGGTACTGACATTTTATTTCTTTAGGAGGTTTAAAGATCTTAATTTTTTTTTTGAGAATTTTCGGGAGATTAAGGTGATTATAGATATTCCAACTCTGGCTTCGACTGCAGCTAGGGCTATTATAAATATTGAAAGAGTTGAAAGAGTTGATTTTCCGGTAGATATTTGAATGATAAAGTTAAACACAATAAGTTTTAGAAGAATAATTTCTAGAGAGATAAGAATGGATAAAAAGAAGTTCTTATAGTAAATTATTCTTGAAAAACCAATTATAAGGGAAAAGATTAGGAGTATTTTGAAAAAATTCATAGAGGAGTCCTAGGGTTTTACTAGGAGTAAATGGGCCGAAACCAATTGTTTTTGTTAAACTAACTCCTTAAGAGGTTTAAGGTTATACTAAGATTCTAGGAGCAGGGCTCTTATGTCCTGTTGGTACTTCGTTAAACGTGTGTTCTTGGGGAGGGAATTCTGGATAATGCCATTCAAGGTTAGTTCTAATTTCTTTGGTGTGGGTGGCTGTTGACTTTGAATAAAATGATAATGTAACTATTGTTAGGAAACCAATTGTTCCTATAAATGTGAGGAGTGAACCAAAGGAGGATACGGTATTTCAGAATGTGAAGGCGTCAGGGTAGTCAGAGTATCGTCGGGGCATCCCGGCCAACCCTAGAAAGTGTTGGGGAAAAAAGGTTAAATTAACTCCTATAAACATAATGATGAAGTGAGCTATTGCTCTTTGATGGTCTAGGTGACATCCTGTCATTAATGAGAATCAATGGTTAAACCCAGCAAAGATGGCGAAAACTGCTCCCATTGAGAGAACATAATGAAAGTGGGCTGTGACGTAGTATGTGTCATGGAGAGCTACGTTTAGTGAAGAGTTAGAAAGGACAATTCCAGTTAATCCGCCTAAAGTAAAAAGGAAGATAAACCCTAAAGCTCAAAAAAGGGAAGGGTGGGCCTTTTTGGTGAAGAAGTTAACACCTTGAAGGGTGGCAAGCCAGCTAAAGACCTTGACTCCGGTAGGAATAGCTATAATCATGGTTGCTGCTGTGAAGTATGCTCGGGTATCAACGTCTAAGCCAACGGTAAACATATGATGAGCTCATACAATAAAGCCAAGAATACCAATGGAGATCATCGCGTACATCATTCCTAAGTAACCAAAAGGTTGTTGCTTTCCGGTTCGTGTCGTCACTATATGGGAGATAATTCCAAAGCCGGGGAGAATAAGAATATATACTTCGGGGTGTCCAAAGAATCAAAATAGATGTTGGTACAAAATAGGGTCACCTCCTCCAGTTGGGTCAAAAAAAGTGGTATTTATGTTTCGGTCTGTTAGGAGCATAGTAATTGCTCCCGCAAGAACTGGGAGGGAAAGAAGAAGGAGAATTGTTGTTAGAAGAATTGATCATACAAAAAGGGGGGTACGGTCCATGTTCATCCCGGGAGCTCGCATTTTAATAATTGTTGTTATGAAATTTATAGAGGCCATAATTGAAGAGGCTCCGGCAAGATGTAGGGAAAAGATAGCTAGGTCAACACAACCTCCTCCATGGGCTACTGGTCCAGAGAGAGGAGGGTATACTGTTCATCCTGTTCCTACTCCTCTTTCTTTTCCAGCAGAGGTGAGAAGAAGCATAAAGGAAGGGGGAATAAGTCAGAAGCTCATTTTGTTCATTCGAGGAAAAGCCATGTCTGGGGCTCCGATCATTAGTGGAACTAATCAGTTCCCAAATCCTCCAATCATAATTGGCATTACCATGAAGAATATCATTACAAAAGCGTGAGCAGTTACCATTACATTATATACTTGATCGTCTTGTATTAGTGATCCGGGTTGTGATAGCTCTACTCGAATAATTTTACTCATAGCTGTTCCAACCGTCCCAGCTCATGCACCAAAGATAAGGTATAAAGTACCAATGTCCTTGTGGTTAGTAGAAAAAAGTCATCGACTAAGATGTTCTGTTGTTTTGTTATATTGAGACACTTAAGATTGGGTGGTTGTTTGCGCCCATTAACTGCTTTGAAGGCAGTTGGTTTTGTTTAACCTAAATCTTATTTTTTTTATAGGATGGCTGAGTGTAGGCATTGGATTGTAAATCTAATAACGGATATAAATATCCTCCTGTAAATTTTGAAGGGTAGCTAGAAGATAAGTGTTATACTTACAATATAATGAGGCCTGTTAAATTCAGGCCCTTTCAAAAAAAGGTCTTAGACTTTTTTGTCTCTTATAAATTTGCAATTTAGCGTGCTAGGTACACTATAAGACCCAAAATTTTGGGAAAAGGAGGTTTGAACTCCTGATATAAAATTCAAAGTTTTAAGGTATACCAAATTTACCTATTTCCCAGGTTGAAGCTTAATTGGTTGAGTAACTGGCCGTTAACCAGGAGGAAGTGGGATCAAAACCTGCCAACCTGGGTTTATCTGAAGAAGTTAAAGTTGGTCTAACAAGGAACCTAAAATTCCTGAGAAAGAGGTTCAATTCCTCTCTTCAGTGGTGTGAAAGTTAAAAGAAATTTTAGATTTTTTGTATGTTCCTATTGTTTTGGTAAATTTTGTTGGGCTTCTAGTTCCTATCTTATTAGCGGTAGCTTTATTAACCTTGTTGGAGCGGAAGGTAATTGGTTATATGCAGTTTCGGAAGGGTCCAAATCTTGTAGGCCCTTTGGGGGTTCTTCAGCCAATAGCTGATGGGTTAAAGTTATTTATAAAGGAGAGATTAAAGCCCTCAAATGCTTCTCCGGTTTTATTTTTTGTTTCTCCTGGGCTTTTCTTTTTTATAGCTTTAGTTCTTTGGGGGGTTGTTCCCGTTATATTTTCTGGGATGAATATAACTGTTTCGGTTTTATTTTTAATAACTCTTTCTAGCTTATCTGTTTATGCTATTTTGGGGTCTGGGTGAGCATCAAAATCTAAGTATGCTTTACTAGGGGCTATCCGAGCCGTGGCTCAAACTGTGTCTTATGAAGTTAGTTTTGGTTTAATATTATTACCTATAATTGTTGTTATAGGAGGTTGGTCTTTTCAGTTATTAGTTGATTTAGGTGAGATTTGATTTATTTTACCTTGTTTGCCTTTAGCTTTAATGTGGTATGTTTCTAGGCTTGCTGAAACAAATCGGGCACCCTTTGATTTAACTGAGGGGGAATCAGAGCTTGTGTCTGGCTATAAAGTAGAGTATGCTGGGGCTCCTTTTGCTCTTTTTTTTATAGGAGAATACGCAAATATAATTATAATGAACTTGGTGAGTGTAGTTTTATTTTTTGGTAGGGGTTCCCCCTTTTCTTTTTTTCCTTTAGCTTTAGTAAGTTTAATAATTAAGACGGTTTTATTAGTATTTTCTTTTTTATGGGTTCGGTCTTCATTTCCTCGTGTTCGGTACGATCAGTTGATGGATATTATGTGGAAGAATTTTTTACCTCTTTCAATAGCTTTATTAATGTTGTATTGTTTATTGTTGTATTTGTTTGGGGGAGTCGGCCCAAGATATCTATAGTTGTAGGATAAGTTAAGTTGAAACTCCTGGGCTCATGATCCAGTGATGTAGGTGAAATTCCTTCTTCTACACTAAAAAATTAAAATTTTGGGGAGCGGAACGTTTTATTGACCAAAAATTTGAGGACGGGACCTTTTGGATAGGAGAACTAGCCGATAACTAGTTTTTTGTTAGTTCGACTCTAACCTCGTCCTATGTATGTAATTTATTATTATAAATTTAGTTTAGTTTTTGGCTTAATGATGGTTTTGTTTTATGGAAATTGGTTTTTGATTTGGGCTACTTTAGAGATGGTCTCCGTTTTATTAATAAGGCTTATTGGGCAAGAATTAAGTCCTCGGAAGGTTGAGAGAATATCTAAGTACTTTGTTATCCAAGCAGTCGCTAGTGCTTTTTTGCTTTTAGGAATAATTTTGCGGTATAATTGTGTAGGGGAAATTAGTATTAATGAGTATAAAAAAGATTTATCATTTTTTTTTATTTTGTGTGGACTTTTAATAAAGATAGGGGTTTGACCAAAACCTTTTTGGTTTGTTGACGTAATAAAAGGAGTTTCTTTAATTCGAGGCTTTTATATAGCTGTTGCATCTAAGATAATACCAGTAATTATATTTATAATAATAGTAGACATGTCTTTACCTTTATGGCTTTGTGTCGTGGGTTTAGGTTCTGTTTTTATGGGGAGGGTTTTAGGTATAAATCAAACAAGGGTTCGAAAGATAATTGCTCTTTCATCAATAGCTCATTTAGGTTGATTAGTTGTAGGGCTTCCTTGACTTTCCGTTAGTCAAGGTTTTTTCATTTTTTTATGTTACTTAAGAATGGTAGTGCCTTTAATAGTTGTTGCTGGTTTTTATGAGATAGATGATTTAAGTAAAATAAAGCGGGGTTATTTTCACCCTTTTATCTTAGTTTTCTTAATTTTGTCTCTATTATCGTTAGGAGGTTTCCCTCCCTTAATTGGGTTTTTTTATAAGTGGGTAATTTTTTTGGGTTTACTGCAAAATAATTTTTATTTGATTTGTGGGTTTTTAATAGTAATGAGGGTTATTTCATTATTTTTTTATTTACGGTTGTGTTTCTCTTTATATAGTTTATATTACCCTGAGAGAAAGTTAGTGTTTTTAGCTCAGTTTAGATTTTTGAGAGGAGAAGGGGTTTTGGTTTGAGTATTAATAACAAGGTTGACTGTTTTTTTGGTCTTTGGTTTGTTGGCTTTTGGGTTAATCTGTTTATAAATTTTAAGGGTTTGAAAATAATAGGGTTTAGTTAATTAATAACGTTAGTCTGTCTAACTAAAGTTGTGGAGTTTGGTCCACAACCCTAAATGATTACCCCTTTTCGAAAGCGTCATCCTATAGTTAAGATATTAAATACTAGTCTTTGGGATTTACCTTCTCCTAGAAAATTGTCGGTTTGATGAAATTTTGGGTCCCTTATTGGTTTGTGTTTGATGGTTCAGATAGTGACGGGTATTTTTTTAGCAATGCATTTTAATGCTGACACAAAAATGGCTTTTTCATCAGTGGCACACATTTGTCGGGATGTAAAATATGGCTGGTTACTTCGTAATATTCACGCTAAAGGTGGGTCTTTGTTTTTTTTAACTATTTATTTTCATATAGGACGGGGCCTGTATTATGGGTCATATGTTAATGAAATGACATGAAACATAGGAGTAGTATTATTTCTTTTGTCAATTTTAACTGCATTTTTTGGTTATGTTTTGCCTTGAGGTCAAATGTCATTTTGGGCTGCTACGGTAATTACTAATTTAGTTACAGCTATCCCATATGTTGGAACTGATATTGTTCAGTGAATTTGGGGAGGATTTTCGGTTGAAAACCCTACTTTACATCGATTTTTCGTCTTTCACTTCCTTCTTCCCTTTGTGTTAGCTTTTTTAAGTGTACTTCATCTTTTATTTTTGCATGAAACAGGTTCAAAAAACCCATTAGGGGTTCCTTCAGATTATGATAAGGTCCCTTTTCATACATATTATACAGCAAAGGACACTGCGGGGTTTATTTTACTAGTAATATTGTTGGGGTGGTTGAGTTTGTTATACCCAACTGCTTTGTCGGACCCTGAGAATTTTATTCCAGCTAAACCTTTAGTTACTCCTCCCCATATTCAGCCCGAATGATATTTTTTATTTGCATATGCAATTCTTCGATCTATCCCTAAAAAGTTAGGAGGAGTAATAGCATTGGTAATGTCTATTGTGGTTTTATTTTTGGTTCCTTTAGTTCACACTTCCCCCCAAAATGCCTCTTGTTTTCGTCCTTTTAGTCAGATTGTTTTTTGGTTAATAGTGGGAAATTTTTTTATACTAACTTGAATTGGAAGACAACCAGTGGAAGAGCCTTTTATATTTATAGGTCAAGTAGCTTCGTCATTTTATTTTTTTGCTTTTATAATAATTGTCCCTTTTATTAGTTTTCTTGAAAGAGAAGCTTGTCAGTTATAGGGCCTTAAAAGCTTGAAGCGGTTTACCTTGTAAGTAAAAAGAGATCAGAAATTAATATGATTTAAGGCTAATAAGTGTTAGGATAGTTAAAAGTATAACGGGACTCTGAAGAGGTTTTGTTGGAGTGTTAAATTCCTCCTCCTAGCATTTTAAGAATTTGGTTCTGGTTTTTAAGTTGGGGTTGTCAAAGGTTAAATGCATGTGAGCTAATAAAGCATTACGGTAAGTAAGTGATAAGATAGTTTGGCTTTTAATTAAATATTTAGGGTTGAGCTTATCATGGGAATTAACTATAATTGAGTTGAATAACTTCTATCAAATAGCTTTACACCTACAGCAGAAAGCTCTTAACAATAACAGAAATGTTGATTAGGGTTAGGCAGATAAGGCTTGGCTAAATCTCGTGCCAGCAGCCGCGGTTACACGAATAAAGCCTTTCATTTTAGTATGTGGCTTATTAAGAAATTAAAATTATGGTTGGGCTGACAAGTAATAAAAAAATTAGAGTAAAATCTTAATTTGTTATGTAAATGTCTAAATTTTGAGATCTTGAAAATTAGGGGGTAGACCCGGATTAGATACCCGGTTATTCCTAGGTTTAAAAAGATAATGCCGGTGAAGTACGGGGAACACCTTAAAAAACAAAGAACTTGGCGGTTGTCTAAGTCTGACTGGGGGTGCTTGTTTTAGAAAATCGGTGGTCCACGAAAAACCTTACCTTTTCTTGAATTTCAGCTACTATATCATCGTCTTTAACCTCCTATTGTGAGTTAAGTTGGGTACAATACTTTAAAAAGTAAGAAGTCAGATCGAGATGGTGCTTATGAAAAGGGCTAGAATTGGCAGCATTAAATTAGTTTTTTCATAAGTTTGGATTTTTGGCTGAAATGCTTTAATTAAATAGGACTCAGTAGTAAATTTATTAATATAGATAATTTGAAATTAGCAATTAGATTTCGTACACATCGCCCGTCACCTCAGGGGTTAAACTTGGAGTAAGTCGTAACATAGTAGGCGTACCGGAAGGTGCGGCCTGGATAGATAAGAAGTAGTTTAATTAAAATATAAGCTTTGGGAGCCTGTGACACTAACTTGGATTTAGTCTTCTTAATTAAATATATAGTAGTACCACAGGGGTTGTGGTTTTGTTTTAGGAACAAATAACATTAGTTCGAATCTAATCTACTATAAAAGAAAATTTTGGCATATATTAGATTAAAATTTTATAGTGTATTAGTTTTAAGTGAAATATCTTTATTTTAATAAGTTAGGAGTAACGTTTAATAAAACAAATTTATTGACCAAAAAGAAAGTACTGTGAGGGAATGAAATAGTAATAAAAAAAATTAAGACGAAGAAGCTAGTAAGGTTTACCTTTTGTATTATGGTTAATTAAACTAATAAAGATGTTATCTTTTTTAACGAAACAAAGTGAGCTACTTTATTCTTTAGCTTGGCTAAGTCTTCCTACTGTTGTAAAAGTAAGGGAGGGAGAAAAAAGTAGGAGTTAGATGCTTATCGAACTTTGTTATAGCTTTTTTTTAAGGAATTAGGTGTAAGCCTGAGTTTAATCAAAGTACTTAAAGATTAATGGGTAATCGTTAATCTGTTAAAGGGAATAACCTTTTCTTTTAGCTAAAATTAATAAAAATAAGCAGTGAGGCTTTTAATAAGTAGGTTTTAAGCAGTTTTCTTTAAGAGAGCGTTTGAGCTCATTAAAAGTGTAGTGAAAAGATTAATGAAAGTTTTAAATTTTATCTAAGATTAATTACTTAAATATATTTTATAAAATAAAAAGCATGATTAAATTAGTAAGAAAAAATTTAGTTGATAATTTAACCAATTTAATAATTAATTGATTTTGATTAAAAGGTTTGTCTACTTATTTAAGTAAATTGTTTTATAATAAATGTAGGGAAAGGAACTCGGCAAACATAATTTACGCCTGTTTACCTAAAACATCGCCTGTGGCAATTTATCATCATAGGTTCGGCCTGCCCGGTGAACTTCAAAGTTTAAACGGCTGCAGTATTACTGACTGTGCAAAGGTAGCATAATCATTAGCCTATTAATTGTAGGCTTGTATCAACGGCTAGACGATAAATTACCTGTCTTTCTCTACAATTTCTGAAATTAATATTTAGGTGAAGAAGCCTAAATCTTTTAGTGGGACGAGAAGACCCTATAGAGCTTTATTCACAACAATTAATATATTAATAATTTTAGTGCATTTGGTTGGGGCAACCATCTTTAAATTAGAACAAAGATTTTAGTTATGACTTAATTCTATTATATGACCCAGTAAATTACTGGTAAAGAAAAAAAGTTACCTTAGGGATAACAGCGTAATACTTTTTGAGAGTACATATTGACAAGAGTGTTTGCGACCTCGATGTTGGATCAGAATATTCCTAGACGTGCAGCAGCTTCTTAGGGTTGGTTTGTTCAACCATTAAAATTCTACGTGATCTGAGTTCAGTCCGTCGTGAGACAGGACAGTTTCTATCTACTAATAAATAATCTTTTTTTGTACGAAAGGACTTCTAAGAGATAAGGGATAGTTAAACTAACTTATTAATTAATAACTTGAATAAATAAAAAGGACAAATAAATATAAATTTCTTTTTAGTATAGGATGTACAGTTGACTTCCAATCAACTAGCCCGCTAATTGTGGAAAAGAAAAATCCATATAGTTTAGGAAAAGAACTATAAACTTTCTATTTATGAGCCCCCTTAAGGGGTATGGATTATTTAAATAAAGGTAGTTAATTAATAATACAAGATTTGCACTCTTGAGTAGGAACATGTTCCCCTTTATTAGAAAAGATTAATTATAAAAGAAACCCCCCCCCCCCA
>Ga0209165_10000377_pt1 | contig 15673 bp, 14 predicted proteins | sample tdAd001_FD_187122 | JGI IMG/M metagenome (GOLD analysis project Ga0209165, IMG submission 187122) | Marine sediment microbial communities from the Atlantic coast under amendment with organic carbon and nitrate - tdAd00.1 (SPAdes)... | ecosystem: Environmental > Aquatic > Marine > Coastal >... | reverse complement strand
GCCAGGGCTCGAGCAGTGGTGCATTCTTTTCAACAAAGTAAAGGATATTTTCCTGTGGCTCTAACGGAAAATTAGGCTGCGTGCGGTCTTCCTCTTCGGTCTCTTTTTGCGGCACGGTTTTAAGCCACAGGTCATTCACCTGTGATTGCAGGTAAGCTTCTCGTTCCTTGAGGCGGTCCTTTTCTTCACGCATCGATATCGGGTTGGGTCGCTTGTAACGATCGACACCATGATTTTGCAGGGCATGACAGGAATCGAGCAGATTCTCGACCTCTTCGATGCCGTAACGTTCCTCGCATTCGCTGATATAGCGCCTGGCAAACACCAGGTAATCGATTATCGCCTCGGCATCGGTCCAGGTCTGAAACAGATAGTTGCCCTTGAAAAACGAGTTATGCCCGAAACTGGCATGCGCGATCACCAGCGCCTGCATCATCATCGTATTTTCTTCCATCAAGTAGGCGATGCACGGATTTGAATTGATCACGATTTCATAAGCGAGGCCCATATGACCACGACGGTACTGTTGTTCGTTGCGAATAAAATGCTTGCCAAAAGACCAGTGGCTATAGCCGATTGGCATACCGATGCTGGCGTAGGCGTCGAGCATCTGTTCGGCGGTGATCAGTTCGATCTGGTTTGGATAGGTATCGAGTTTGAAGTCCTCGGCAATTGCCGCAATCTCGCTGTGGTACTCTTCGATCAGCTCGAAGGTCCACTCTGCCCCGCTCGAGATCAGTCCATTCATTGGGTTTGCTTGCTGAAGAATTCGCGGAACACAGGGTAGATATCGTCGTGCTCGCGGATATGCTGCATGGCGAAGTTGTCATGGCTATCGAGCAGACGCGTGTAATGTTCCCACAGACCCTGGTGGTCGCGTTTGGTAATTTCCACGTATGCGTAATAACGTAATTCAGGCAGCAGCTGTTTAGCCAGAATCTGCTCGCAAACCGGCGAGTCGTCATTCCAGTTGTCGCCGTCAGAAGCCTGGGCCGCGTAAATGTTCCAGTCGGTCGACGGGTAACGCTGCTCGATAATATCCCGCGTTAACTCCAGCGCACTGGAAACAATCGTGCCCCCGGTTTCGCGAGAATAAAAAAATTCTTCTTCATCGACTTCCTTGGCCTGGGTGTGATGACGGATGTAGACTACATCCACATCGCGATAGTTGCGAGTCAGAAACAGGTACAGCAGAATATAAAAACGTTTGGCGATATCCTTGGTTTCCTGGTCCATCGAACCCGACACATCCATCAGGCAGAACATCACCGCCTGCGAAGTAGGCTCCGGGCGTTGCACATAGTTGTTGAAGCGTAAATCGAAGGTATCGATAAAAGGGATCTTGCGAATGCGACTGCGTAAGGCCTCGATATCCTGTTGCAGTTCCAGGCGCCTGGATTCGTCACCGCCAATCTCCTGTTGCAGCGCCTGCAGCTCGGCTTCGAGTTCATGCAGACGCCTTCTCGGTTCTGCGCCCATGGCCATACGGCGCGATAATGCCGAACGCAGAGAGCGTACAATATTGATATTCGTCGGCACACCATCATTGGTATAACCGGCGCGCACGGTTTTACTCCTGGTCATCTTGCGCAACTGATTTTTTTGCAGGTTGGGTAACTCTAACTCGTCGAACAACAAGTCGAGATACTCATCCCGGGAGATCTCGAAAACGAACTCATCTTCGCCTTCGCCGTTATCGCTGGCTCGCCTGCCTTTACCTCCACCCTGGTTTAGCGGACGTTTTATCCTGTCGCCCTGAATGAAGTCTTTGTTACCCGGGTAAATCCCTTCCTGCACACCACCTTTGTCACTGCGAAAAGTCGGCTCTGAAATATCACGGGTCGGGATCGACACACTCTCACCGCCATCGATATCGGTGATCGAGCGCTGCGAGATTTGCTCCGAAATGGCTTTTTTAATCTGCGTCTTGTAGCGCCGTAAAAAGCGCTGTCGATTTACCGTGCTCTTGTTCTTTGCGTTCGGCCGTCTGTCGATAAGGTACGCCATGTCAAATCTCTACAATCTCTCCACCACCACTCAGGAGGACTTCCTGACGCGCAGATACCATTCGCATAACAGGCGCACCTGCTTCTCGGTATAGCCCTTTTCGACCATCCGTGAAACGAAGTTGGCATGCTTCTGTTCATCTTCCTCGGATGCCTTGGCGCTAAACGAAATAACCGGCAACAATTCCTCGGTATTGGAAAACATTTTCTTTTCAATCACCGTGCGCAATTTCTCGTAACTCACCCACTCCGGGTTATTCCCATCATTTTGCGCGCGCGCCCTCAACACAAAGTTAACAACTTCGTTGCGAAAATCCTTGGGATTGGAAATACCAGCGGGTTTTTCAATTTTTTCCAGCTCTTCGTTGAGTGAAGCACGGCCGAAGTTCTCACCAGTCTCCGGGTCTCGATACTCCTGATCCTGTATCCAGAAATCAGCATAGGTTACATAGCGATCGAATATGTTCTGCCCATACTCCGAGTAAGACTCGAGATATGAAGTCTGGATCTCCTTGCCGATAAATTCGACATAATTGGGTACCAGGAAAGCCTTGATATGCTCGAGGTAAAGATCGTGCAAATCCTGCGGGAATTGCTCGCGCTCAATTTGCTGCTCGAGCACGTAGAGCAAATGCACCGGGTTGGCCGCCACCTCGGTCTGGTCAAAATTGAAAACCCGCGACAGGATCTTGAAAGCAAACCGGGTTGATAATCCCCTCATACCTTCATCGACACCAGCGTAATCCCGATACTCCTGGTAGGACTTCGCCTTGGGGTCTGTATCTTTCAGGCTTTCACCATCGTAGACCCGCATTTTCGAATAGATACTCGAATTCTCCGGGCTGACAAGACGCGACAACACGCTGAACTGCGCCAGCATTTCCAGCGTGTTGGGAGCGCAGGAGGCGGCCGCCAGTGAACTGTTGTGCAGCAACTTGTCGTAGATATGTATTTCTTCGGATACGCGCAGGCAATAAGGCACCTTGACGATATATACCCGGTCGAGGAAAGCTTCGTTATTCTTATTGTTGCGAAAAGCCTGCCATTCCGATTCGTTGGAATGCGCCAGTATCGTGCCTTCAAACGGTAGCGCGGACAGGCCCTCGGTACCGTTGTAATTACCTTCCTGGGTTGCAGTCAACAGCGGATGCAAAACCTTGATCGGCGCCTTGAACATTTCCACAAATTCCATCAATCCCTGGTTGGCACGACACAGGGCACCCGAGTAACTGTAGGCATCGGCATCGTTTTGAGCAAAATGCTCTAGCATACGGATATCGACTTTGCCGACTAGTGCAGAAATATCCTGGTTATTCTCGTCACCGGGCTCGGTCTTGGCGATTGCGATCTGGTTGAGAATCGAGGGCTGGATTTTGACCACCTTGAATTGTGTGATATCACCGCCGAATTCATTGAGGCGCTTGACCGCCCAGGGCGACATGATCTTGTTCAGATAGCGTTTGGCGATGCCAAAGTCCTGCTCAAGAATTTCTGCATCCTCATTGATATCAAACAATCCCAGGGGCGATTCGAAAACAGGCGAGTCCTTGATCGCGTAGATGGGTACTTTCTCCATCAATACCTTCAACCGATCGGCCAGCGACGACTTGCCTCCACCCACCGGACCCAGCAGGTAGAGAATCTGCTTCTTTTCCTCCAGGCCTTGCGCCGCATGCTTGAAGTAGGACACGATTTGCTCGATCGCTTCCTCCATACCGTAAAATTCCGGAAAAGCAGGATAACGGGAGATTAACTTATTGGAGAAAATGCGACTTAGCTGCACATCCTGAGAAGTATCGACCAGTTCGGGTTCACCAATTGCAGCCAGCATGCGCTCTGCCGCGGTCGCGTAAACCAGGGGATCTTGCTTACAGAGGTCGAGATACTCCTGCAGTGAGTACTCTTCTTGCAGGTGTTGTTCGAATCGTTGCTGATAACTTTCGAAAATGCTCATTTGGGCTACCTATTCCTTAATAATGTCGGATCAGGATCGGCACCCCTCGAATCGCTTCATGTTGGTCAGGCGCCGCCTGACTGGATTAACACTCGTTCGTTTGTGGTTATGCATAAGCATAGTTACTTTTTAGACGATGGCCTTTAAATTTCGTTCGCAAAATAATTTTATGCATAGAAAAACTATTTCACCATCGGCTAATCGTCCTGGACGCCAGGCAAGCACGGCCATTCAATACGCTCATTTATCGGTATGCAAGAAACTGACCAGTTTGGCAGCGGAAGATTGAAACGGATTGTGATTTTTAATTGGAAGCGTATAGCCGGGCGATTTTCAACGACACCTATATCTATAGATATCAGTAGTTTAGAAAGTTTTACCGTTTAGTCGGTAGTGTCTAGCTCAGATGCATCACGCAATTGCAGCGCCTGCTGATAAAGCTCGTTCTTCTTTTTCCCTGTCAAGCGCGTGGCAATTTTTACCGCTATTTTGACGGATACCTCGTCGAGCAGAACTTTTAACATATCCACATCATCGATGTTCAGAAGCTCATCCGCCGGATTCGCAGCGTTATCGATAAGCACCACAAACTCGCCTTTGGTCAACGCAGGATCATCTCGCAGTCGCGTCAGTAACTGCGCCGCATTCCCGCGTAAAAATTTTTCGTGTAACTTGGTCAGCTCCTTGGCAAGCACGCAGGTGTGATGGGGGAATACTCGCGTCAACTGCTCCAACAGGGCTTCGATACGATGGCTGGACTCGAAAAACACCAGGGTTTCGTGGAGATCAAGCAATGCTTCCAGCTGGGCGCCTCGCTGCCTGCTTTTGCTGGATAAAAAACCGCAAAAATGGAAATTATCGGTGGGCAAGCCAGCGCTACTCAGGGCCGCCATTACGCTGCTTGCACCTGGAATCGGTGAAACTCGAATGCCCGCCTGCTGCACCGCAGCCACCAGCTTGTATCCCGGGTCCGAAATCAGTGGTGTACCCGCATCCGAAATCAACGCGATATCACTGCCCGCGACAAGTTTGGCAAGAATTTCCTCACTCCGCGCTGCTTCATTATGCTCATGACAGGAAATCATGTGCGTGTCGATACCGAGGTGCTGCAACAGGCGTTTGCTATGACGGGTATCCTCGGCGGCAATCAGTTCGACCGATTTGAGGGTCGCGATTGCACGCAGGCTTATATCATCGAGATTGCCGATTGGAGTTGCCACAATATAGAGTACGCCGGTCATTCAAAAGAGTGTACACTATTAGCCTGTTACAGAAATCGTCTGACCTCCGTTTCGAACCACACTGACCCATCGATGAAACTGCCGCGTTTAATTCTGCTCATGCTAGCACTTGCCTTCGGTCTGGTCGCCTGCCAATCAGGTCCGCCCCGGCAACCGGTTACAGATAGCAGTGCAACAACTTCACCAACCACCGAGCCAGGGGCGGGCAGTGAAATATTGACCCCCACCGAGGAAGATATCATCCAGGCTTTCGAGTACGAGGTTGACCAGCGCTGGCTCGAGGCCGCAGTGTTATATGACAAGCTCGCGCAATCCAGCGTCCAGCCCGAACGCTCCGCCTTCCTGGTCAAGGTTGCGTTAATGTATTACCAGGGCGGACTTTACGATGAAATCGACCCTTTTTTCGACACGCTCAATGAGCAGGATATCCTGCCGCAGGATTTGCAGTACAAGGAAACCGTAAGATCGGGTGGTTACCTGGGTGAAGGCAAGGTTTACCAGAGCCTGCTGGCGTTGCCCGAGATTGGAGAAATCATCGATTACCGCTACAAGGCGCTGGCGCTTAGTATCCGCTCACGCGGCGTGTTGGCAATCGGCAAGCCACTGGAAAGCGCAAAATTGAGAATGCAGATAAGCCAGTTTTTGAAAACCCCGCAGGAAATCGAAAGCAATAATGACTTCATCTGGGATGCGCTGAACCGCATTACCGAATCGGCGATGCTGCGCGCACTGGCTGAGCAGCAAACCGTTGAGGTACGTGGCTGGCTGGAGCTCAATCTGATAGCGCGTCGTTCGAACATGATGCCGGTCAAGATGGAACCCTGGATCGATCAATGGTATCAGCTCTACGGTGAACATGCAGCGGCCCCCAACTACGCCATCAACCTGCTGCAAGAAAGCAAGCGCATTTATATCAAGCCCACCCGCATCGCGCTAATGCTGCCCTTTTCCGGGCGTCTCGAAAAAGTTGCCGATGCAATTCAAAACGGCTTTCTCTATGCCTACTACCAGGATCCCGATCCGGTGGCCGATATCGAGATTATCAATGCCAGCTCAGACCCTGCAAAATTCAACCTGCAATACGAGCAGGCCATTCAAAATGGTGCGGATTTTATCGTTGGCCCCATTGACAAGGATTTGATCGACTTGCTGCAGCAACGCGGCGAACTCAAGGTGCCTACCTTAACCTTGAACTATGGCAACGACGATGGCGACGCCGGGCTAAATCTGTATCAGTTTGGCCTGCGCCCAGAGGATGAAGCCGAACAGATCGCCGACTACGCACAGGCGCATGACAAGCACCATGCGATCGTGTTGGTCCCCGACACTGAATGGGGTTATCGACTGCAACGCGCTTTTACCAAACGCTTTGAATTGCTTGGTGGACAAGTGGTCGGCAGCGCGGCTTACCCGGCGAAAAAGAACGACTATTCGACAGCCATCAAGAGTCTGCTCAACGTAACCACCAGCAACCATCGCAAAAGTATCCTGCAACAGGTGATAAAGGAGCAGGTAAAATTCGAGGCGCGGCGGCGTCAGGATGTGGATATGATTTTTATTGCGGCAAATTCACGCCAGGCGAGACTGATCAAACCACAGCTCAAGTTCCACCATGCGCAGGATTTACCGGTGTACGCAACTTCACACATCTCCGCGAGCAACGGTAATCCTGACGATGATCGCGATCTGGACGAGATCCTGTTTGTCGATATCCCGTGGATGCTCGACAGCCACAGTAGTCCAGATTACAAGCAGGTCAGTCGTCTTTGGCCAGATTCGAGCCAGCGTTTCAGCCGCCTGTTTGCGTTGGGCATCGACGCTTATCGTATGATTCCATCGCTGCGCCGCCTGATGATAAACCCCACCGAATCGATCAGGCATAACACGGGGCAACTGTCGGTTGACAAAAGCGGGCGGGTGAAACGATCGTTATTGATGGCGACCTATGAAAAAGGCAGAACCAGGTTGTTGCCAACCCCGGACACGCCGAATTTATCGAGCGGAATACTGCCCTGAATCAATGAATAACCATCTGCGCAAAGGATTGCGTTTCGAAGACCAGGCCAGGGACTACCTGCAAGCGCATGGTCTGCTGTTGCTGCAATCCAATTACCGTTGCCGATTCGGCGAAATCGACCTGGTCATGCGCGATGGCGACACGCTCTGTTTTATCGAGGTCAAGTTCAGAAAATCGCTGTTGTTTGGTGGCGCCGCTGCTTCAATGCCCAAATCCAAGCAACGCAGAATCATAAAAGCCGCCCGCTTCTATATCTCGGCTCACAATCAGATCGCCAACCAGGCTATGCGCTTCGACGCACTACTGATCCAACGCCAGGCTAATGGCAGCAATAATATCAACTGGATCCAGAACGCGTTCTACGCCGAGTAACTATCAGCCTATTTGATAACGGTAAGAGTAGGACCTTTGGGCTTGTCGTCTTCGGTTGACCGCTCAGTGATGTCGTCGGATTCTTCGGGAGGAAACATCATACCCTCGCCGTTTTCACGCGCATATATCGCCATCAACGCCGAAATCGGGCAGTACAGATCTTCCGCCACACCGTTGAAACGCGCCGAAAAAGAAACATATTCGTTGGTCATTTCCAGATTCTGAATCGCCGCTGGGGCGAGATTCAGCACGACCTTGCCATCGCTTGCAATCCCCTGCGGGATCAATACCTGGTCACTACTGGTATCGACAAGAATGTAAGGTGTGGTGTCATTGTCCAGTATCCACTCGTATAAAGCTCGAACCAGGTAAGGCTTACTGGAGGTCATCGACACGACCTTTCAGGCCACCATATCCCGCTCTTGCTCAGAGAGACTGGCCTGAAACGAAGGACGCGAGAAAACCCGTTTCATATAAGCGGTAATTGGTTTGACAGAAGTTGGAAGTTCAATCCCGTAATAGGGTAAGCGCCACAATATGGGAGCGATACTACAGTCCAGCAGGCTAAATTCTGCAGACAGGAAATAAGGCATCGCCGCAAATACATCGGCTGAATTTATCAGGCTTTCGGTCAGCGCCTTCTTGGCCTGGGTTTTCCTTTTCTCGGTCCCGCGTTCGATATCGGGGAGCAAGCTGAACCAGTCACTTTCGATACGGAACAGGGCCAGGCGACTCTTGGCGCGTGAAACCGGATCGACTGGCATCAACGGGGGATGTGGAAAACGCTCGTCGAGATACTCGATCAATACCCGCGCGTTATATAAAACGAGATCGCGGTCGACCATGGTCGGAACGGTTGCATAAGGGTTTAAGTCGAGCAAGTCTTCTGGCAGATTATTGGTATCTACATCATGGATCTCAACCGTAATGTCTTTTTCCGCAAGCACAATACGCGCACGGTGACACTCCGGGTCGATCGGAGAAGAAAAGCAACTCATCACCGAGCGGCGATTAGCTACTACTGACATAATATGGATCCTTGGTTAGTGAATGTCTTTCCAATATTCTTTTTTCAGCGCATACGCCAGAATCAGGAAGAGAAATAGAAATATAATGACACCAGTACCGACGTTCTTGCGTGTCTGCTTATAGGGTTCCGCGAGATAATCGAGGAATGCTACCAAATCGTGAATAGTTTGATCGTATTCAGATTTGGTCATACTGCCCGGCTGGATGATATCGAAGCCAACAATGACCTCTTGTTCGTTGCCATGACCATCATCCTGAACCTTGTACTTTGGGATCTGCAGTCCCTGCAACTCGGCCAGTACATGGGGCATACCGACATTGCTAAAGACGCCATTATTGATACCGAGACCGGCACGGCTTTCGTCGACATAAAACCCGCGCAGGTAATTGTACAACCAGTTGACCCCGCGCGAACGCGCCACCAGCGACAAATCAGGTGGTGCGATGCCAAACGCCTTTTCCGCATAAGCGAGGGTCATCGTGGTCTTCATCAATTCACCGACCTTGGTCTTTTCACCGTCAATGTCGGTGGTGAAAATCAGGTTATCACGTACCAGTTCATCGGAGATACCGAGATCCTCACCGACCCGGTTGAACCTCGAATAGGCGGCTGAATGGCAACTCATGCAATAGTTTACAAAGGTACGAGCACCGCGTTGCATGGCGGCTTTATCGTCCCAGTCGATTTCGATTTTGTCGTGCGGAAAAGTGTTTCCGCCAGCGGCACCCCAACCCAGAGTCGGCAGCAGTAATCCGGTAACAATAATTAAAACCTTGACCATTATCGCACCCTCTCTGGAACCGGTTTGGTGTTTTCGTTTTTGCTGATCCACCACAGACCGAGAAAAAATCCGAAATATCCGACACTGTACACACGCGCGAAAAAAGTTCTCGTATCTGACAGTGGTAATGCGCCGAGGTATCCCAGCCCGATAAACGAGATCACCAGCATTGCCAGTAGCCATTTGAATGCACTCGAACGATAGCGAATAGACTTGACCTTGCCACGATCAATCCACGGCAGTAAAAATAGCATAACTATAGAGCCGAACATCGCGATAACCCCAAGCAACTTGTCCGGGATTGCGCGCAGGATTGCGTAAAACGGTGTGAAATACCAGACTGGCGCAATATGCTCGGGTGTCTTGAATTGGTCGGCCGGAACAAAGTTGGCGTGCTCGAGAAAATAACCCCCCATCTCGGGTGCAAAAAACACCACCAGGCTGAACAAGATCAGGAACACCACAACCCCGACCAGATCCTTTACCGAGTAGTAAGGATGGAAAGGAATGCCGTCGAGCGGGATACCGTTTGCGTCCTTGTTTTTCTTGATTTCGACACCATCGGGATTGTTCGAGCCGACTTCATGCAGCGCCAGGATATGCATCACCACGAGCATTAGCAACACTATCGGTACCGCCACTACGTGCAACGCGAAGAAACGGTTCAGAGTTGCGTCTGAAATGACAAAATCACCTCGAATCCAGAGGGTCAATTCGTCACCCACCAAAGGAATCGCGCCGAACAACGAAATGATAACCTGCGCCCCCCAGTAGGACATCTGTCCCCAGGGTAGCAGGTAACCCATGAAAGCTTCGGCCATCAACGCGAGGAAGATAAACATGCCGAACAACCAGATCAGCTCGCGTGGTTTTTGGTACGAACCATACATCACGCCACGAAACATGTGCAGGTAAACGATAATAAAGAAGGCGGAAGAACCTGTGGAATGCAAATACCGGATCAACCAGCCCCAGTCGACATCGCGCATGATGTACTCGACCGAGATGAACGCCATGTCGCCATCCGGTTTATAATGCATGGTGAGAAAAATCCCGGTCACGATCTGCATCACCAGCACCAGCAGCGCCAGCGAACCGAAGAAGTACCAGAAATTGAAATTTTTCGGTGCGTAGTACCTGGACAAATGCTCTTCGAACATCTTGGTCAACGGGAAACGTGCGTCGATCCAGCCCAGCAGTCCTTTATTTGAATTATTGTCACTCATTATGCTACCCCATCCTCGCCAATCAATATCACGTCGTCATTAATATAATAATGGGGTGGAATGGTTAAATTTGTCGGTGCCGGCACGCCCGCATAAACTCGACCGGAAAAATCAAACTTGGAGCCGTGGCAGGGACAAAAGAAACCGCCCTGGAAGTCAGTGGTAATTTCGGGACGGTAGGTCGGCGAACATCCCAGGTGGGTACAAATACCAACCATGATCAAATACTCAGGCTTGATCGAGCGATAAATATTCTGCGCGTATTCAGGCTGAATACTATCCTCAGACTCAATATCTCGCAGTTTCTCGGTCAACGAGGATTCTTCAAGTGTCGCCAATGCCTGCTCGTCCCGGCGCACTACCCACACTGGTTTGCCCTGCCACTTGAAAATAATCTGTTGGCCGGGTTCAAGTTTACCGATATTCGCCTCGACCGGGGCACCGGCTGATCTGGCGCGTGCACTGGGACTCCAGCTGGCGACGAAGGGAACTGCGACCGCGACCGTACCGACAGCCCCGACCACCACAGTCGCCGCGGTCAGAAAGCGCCTCCGGCTATTATCTACAACATCTGAAGACATTCGACTTCTTCCCCGAGTGAAGGTTTAGCGTTCCGGGCGGAGATGGCCTTTACCCGGACATAAAAAACGGCCGCTAGCATAGCTTACTTTAACTTTTCCGTCGAGAGGGTTCGGCATTTAAATCAACGATTTGACACGCTTTCGCCCAGTTTTTCCGGTAGCGCTCAAACTGGATTAGGAATATCGATAAATTGCTGTTCGATGTCAAACCGATCGGCAATCACTTTGCACAGCGCCTGCACGCCGTAACGCTCGGTTGCATGATGCCCGGCGGCGATATAGTGGATCCCCAGTTCGCGCGCCAGATGAAACGTGGGCTCGGAAACTTCGCCGCTGACAAAGGCGTCCACACCACGCTCGGCAGCAGCCTCGATGAACCCCTGCGCGGCCCCGGTGCACCAGGCTATGCGTTCTATCGGATGCTCGCCGGCGCTGATCGACAGCGTGCGCGTTTCGAGTTTCGCTTCTATCTGCCTAGAGATTTCGACCAGGGTCTGCGCCTGCGACAAGGCGCCTTCAAGCACCAGGCTCTGCTCGCCAAAGCTTGCGCTTACCTGCCACTCCATAATCCTGCCAAGTTGCACATTGTTACCTACCTCGGGATGTGCATCCAGTGGCAGGTGAAACGCCAACAGGTTGATGTTGTTTTTTATCAGGCTGCTTATACGCTTACCCTTGTACCCGGTTACTGGCTGGGGTTCGCCCTTCCAGAAATAGCCATGATGAACAATCAGGGTATCGGCGCCCTGCTCGATTGCCGCTTCGATCAAGGCCTGGCTCGCGGTCACGCCGCAGACGATATGTCCGACTTCAGAATTCGCCTCGACCTGCAACCCGTTCGGGCAATAGTCATTAAATTCATCGACTTTCAGGTACTCGTCGCAAAACTGGCAGAGTTTTTTTAATTGCATTGCGCTGGATTCCGTATCTCGATCGCTATGATACTATCGGTCGATGAAACTAATCAAAGTTGTCGGCTTTTTATTTCAGTTCAGTTTGATTGGAATTGCGCTCGCGGCTATTTACCTGGTGACTGTAAGCGATCAGAGCAAAGATGAAATCCTGGCATTTCTGACCTCGTCGCAAGCGCCCGCACGAACAGTAGCGGGTGGTGAACCTGCGGTGTTTTCCTATGCCGACGCGGTAACTTCATCGGCCGCTTCGGTAGTGACTATTTATACATCGAAAACAGTAACCGAGAAAACGCATCCGTTACTCGATGATCCGGTATTCAGCCAGTTTTTTGGTGACCAGCTCAAGCAACACCAGCGTAGTCATGAAGAAACTAACCTGGGCTCCGGTGTCATTATCGGTTCCGACGGCTTTATTCTGACCAACCAGCACGTCATCGATGGCGCCGATGAAATCCTGATTGCACTCGCGGACGGTCGTGGCAGCCAGGCGGTACTGATCGGTGAAGACAAGGATACCGATATTGCCATCTTGCAGATTCCCATCACCGGGCTGGTCGGTATCAAGATCGCCGACATGCAGGCGGTACGCGTCGGCGATGTGGTGCTGGCGATTGGTAACCCGCTCAACGTCGGACAAACCGTCACCATGGGGATCGTCAGCGCGACGGGGCGCAATCGTATCGGCCTCAACACCTTCGAAAATTTCATTCAGACCGACGCCGCCATCAACCCGGGCAACTCGGGCGGTGCGCTGATCAACGCACGTGGGGAACTCATCGGCATCAATACCGCGATCTTCAGCCAGGCAGTTGGCGCCCAGGGAATTGGATTCGCGATACCCATTTCGCTGGCGCTCGATATCATGCAGCAAATAATCGATTTCGGTAAGGTGACCCGTGGCTGGCTCGGGGTAGAAGGCACCGAGATATCGGCGCGGGCGGCGATGGCCACCGGTAATCCCGGCATCAAGGGGGCGTTGATCGTCGGCGTGTTTATCAACAGCCCGGCCGATATGGCCGGCATTCGCGCAGGCGATATCGTGGTTTCCGTTAATGACAACCCTGTGCTCGGGATACGCGATCTGCTCGATCAGATAACCCTGCACAAACCCGACGAACAGATCGAGGTTACGATTTATCGCGGTCCGGAAAAACTGGCTCTGGATATGAAGGTTACGCAGCGACCGCAATAAAAAAGAATGTTATCCCGAATAACTGCTGCTACGCGGTTTCCGGGATAGCACCCCAGGGAGTCAGGGAATGGCGTTTAGTCTTTCTCGACCTCATCGGCAATTAACAGGCCGCCAATAATCTCTCCTTCGACCTTGATGTTGAGACCATTCGTGAGTGTTAAACCATCAGGTGAAAATTGCGCCGTGCTCGCGTTAACCCGCTGGCTGCCTAGGAAGAAATCATTGGTGATACCAGAAAATCCTGCTACTGTGCCCTGCAGGCTGATTTCATCTACTTCATCGTCGAAGTCTTCATCTTCAGATTCAATTTCCTCGGCGAGTATCGATGTTGGGCTCTGGATAACGCCTTCTACTTCGACATAGATGCCGTCGACCAACATGCCATCAGGCACCTCGATCTCAGTATCAACATCTGTCGTAATTGTAACGCCGTTAATTTTGAAGGTCTCGGGCAAACCTGGCGAATAATCAGTGATGGTCCCACGTAATTCAACCTCGGTAGAACCGAAATCCACATCTTCATCCGTCTCCTCTACGTAGGTTGCATTGATTTGTGTTGGAGAAACACGGAAGCCACTGACTTCAACCACATCATTCACTTCGATGTCAAAAAAAGTGGTGTTTTCGAACAAGGTGCCGGTTTCATCGATGGTGATTTCCTGACCAAAAACAGTAATGGTTTTCGTGGTACCAACCAGGGGACCAACAAAACCTACCGGACCCTCGATTTCATCGTCGTAAATAACCTCGCGGGCAATATTGGTGAAAACACTATTCTCGGTTTCAACCCTGAGCCGGACCACCATACCCACCGCAAGCTCATCCTGACCCGCCTGGCCCACAAACGTTTTCCCATCCACCATGAAGGTGCTGGTATCGATTTCAAATTTACCGCCATTGACATGAATGCTGCCGAATCCGGTAATCTGACCGGATACTATGCCCGTGCCGCCGATGCCGGCAGTTGTGTCTGAACTGTCACTGCTACCACCGCAGGCAATGAGCAGACTGCTGCATACAGCTAGTAGGCAAATAGTAGTTGCAAATTTATTCGCTTTGCGTCGGATTGATTTCATTTCTCGGCATCCCGATCTTCATCTTCAGACTGGTGATAGAAAAGGCCGATACTGAGTTCTGTAGTCGAGTCGTCGTCAGCTTCATGTTGAGAAAGATACAAATCCAGTTCTTCGAGGAAGGCCTGCCCCTTGCGGCGTAGAAATTGTTTGATTGCCGGTATCGAAGCCGGTGCGATCCGTGGGTTTGAAGCCTTGCGCTGAAAACGGAGTGCTTCTTCAGGAGCGGTCAAATTGTAATCGATGGTTTCTATAAGCTGCCGTGTATCGAAACCGAGAATAGCCAGCTTTTCGACCGGGTCATCCGAAGGCAGGTAGGCGTGACTGAGCAACCTCACCTGATTGTCGTCGGAGAACTTGATATTAGATGAGGCAAGCAAAGCTTTTTGCATCGCGGCTACCGGCATATCACCACTATATTTTTTGACCAGCTCGCTGAACGAACCGGCACCTTCGTATTCCAGGTCACGCGGATTGCCGTCTTTGCGCAAAAAGGCCGGATCATTTATCCAGCCTCCGAGAACGCGGATAATTCGATTATATTGCTTGCTGCTAACCTCGGCTTGATCGACGTCAAGCTCGTGCATTTTTTTCACTTCCTTGCGATTCAGCCCGGTCAGAATTGCAACGTTGGATATAGTCTGTTTTTTCTTCGCCGTGGTGAAATCGTCGAAAGCGACGTCGACAAAACACTTGCGTGCAATCTGGTCGAACTCGCCGTAGGACATGCCGTTACGCAGCAGTGTGCGTATCAACGCCCGCAGTATGTTTCTCAGAGTATTGCGTAGTATTTCTTGCATATTCTTTTGCTGCATAATCTTTGGGATTTTGTTCCCATAACAACCAACAGTCTACAAAAGAAAGCTGAAAACGCCAAATGGTTAACAAAATTAATTGAAATATCAATAGATCCTGACTTTTGCTTACCTTTACCTTATGCGGATCGCAGGAATTGAGCCGACGTTAGTTAAATAGTTTAAAGACGAAATTGCTGCGCTCGCGAATGATTTCAGCGGTTTCTTCGTGGCCAGAGTTATTGGCAATTTGAAATGCATTCAAATCTTCCTTGTTGCGCAACTGTAAATCAGTTCCCGCCTCGATCAGCATTTCGACGATATCGTTCTGCGCGGAGCCTGCCGCCAGCATCAAGGCGGTATCGCCAACATGATCCTGGGCATTGATATCACTGGCACCAGCTAGCAACAGTTCGACGATAGCAGCATTTTTCGCTAGCACAGCCAGCATTAGTAAAGTATTTGCCGCATTAGTGCGTACGGTTACATCCG
>Ga0209165_10000376_pt1 | contig 15677 bp, 12 predicted proteins | sample tdAd001_FD_187122 | JGI IMG/M metagenome (GOLD analysis project Ga0209165, IMG submission 187122) | Marine sediment microbial communities from the Atlantic coast under amendment with organic carbon and nitrate - tdAd00.1 (SPAdes)... | ecosystem: Environmental > Aquatic > Marine > Coastal >... | reverse complement strand
GATTGTCGCCGGTTACTGGTTTTTTCATTAACCAGGCCAGGGCTCACCCCGTGAACACAGGTTCCGCTCGACCACGAAAGCCGGTTCCCGCAACCACCAGCACCCTGCCCGGCGCAGCAGCGCTCGGCGCTACCCCGTGCACCTCGTCACCGATGGTCGTGACATACAGCAAATCCAGTTTTGGTCCGCCAAACATAACGCTACTGACAATCTGACCGGGAAACTCCAGTTGCGTATCGATCGTCCCCTGCGGTGAAATCCGCAGCACGCGTTGATCATCCCATTGGGCGCTCCAGATAAAACCATCCTCATCAACGGTTGCACCATCAGGGTTGCAGTGGTCGATCAATACGCGACCATTGCGAGGTTTCTGCGCACTACCGTAATCAAACACCTCGATCACGCCCTCTTCCCTGCCCGTAACATACAGATGTTCACCATCGGCACTGAAACAGGGACCGTTGAAACAGGTGAAACCATGCAGGATTTCACTGACCTCAAGTTCCGGAGACAGGCGATACATCGCACAATTCTCGCTGCGCGTGTAATCAATATTCATCGCACCCGCCACAAACCCGCCGTAGGGGTCCACCTTGCCATCGTTGAGACGCAAACCATCAAGCCCCGCTAACGGTTGTGCAATCGATTCGGTTTGACCGCTGGCCGGATCGAACGCATAAAAACCCTGATCCATCGCCAGGATCAAGCCGCCCTGCGCACGCACCGCAATACTGCCAACCGTTTTGCCGGGTAGACTCCAGGATTGTGTCTCGCCACTGGCAAAATCGTTTCGATACAAACTGGGGCCGAAGCTGTCGACCCAGTAGAGCGCTGCGGCAACAGGATCCCATAACGGCCCTTCACCGAGATGACAGCACTGTTCGCTGAGCGTTGAGATTTTCAGATTGTCCACTTTAAGCACAAAATTTTAGCGCGCAACGAGTAAAAGCCTGCGCTAGACATGAATGAATAATCGGAATTAACGATAACATAGGAGCGCACAAAATCGACAGGCAGAGCACAAGCTAATATCAACGACCAACGGATGTCAGCCTGGAAGTGCAGCTTAAACGGCTATTTTCAGTGCAGAACCTGACTGCAGAAACCGAATTTTAAGATTACTTTAAGCTTCCGTCCTTAAACTGCAGGCAAACTCATACTAAAGGGAACAGTTTTATGCCTGTCCATGGTACTCAATCGCCCACTGTTAAAGTCTGGGACCCCCTGGTCCGGGTGTTTCACTGGAGCCTTGTATTCTTTTTTATGCTCGCCTTCATTACCGAGGACGACTGGCTGGGTCTGCATGTGCAGGCTGGTTACGTAGTTTCGTATCTGGTTGCTTTTCGCCTGTTGTGGGGACTGGTAGGCACTCGTAATGCCCGCTTCTCGAGTTTCGTAAGATCCCCCGCGGTTATTTTGAACTATCTTAAGCGCCTGTTGAAATTTAAAGTTCCCCACTACCTCGGACATAACCCGCTCGGAGCAGCGATGGTGATTATTCTGTTACTGGGAATTACCCTGGTTTCCCTTTCCGGCATGGCCCTTATTGCCACCGAGGGAAATGGGCCCCTGGCCGGCAGCTTCGTGGCTTCATGGGATGCCGACTGGATGGAAGAGATTCACGAGTTTTTCGCCAATTTCACGCTTTTAATGGTGACCGTTCACGTCTCAGGCGTGATCTTCAGTAGCCTGGTAGAAGGTGAAAACCTGGTCAAAGCGATGCTGACAGGACGCAAAAAAATCCGTTCGAACTGGGAGGATGTCGCTCCATCAGCAACGCCGGAATATAAATCTTAATTACCGCTTCGGTAAAGATATGTCATCTGCGACCAACGAATCGTCCATGACATCCAGGGCACTGTCTGGTCGACGTAGCATGCCCGCGTCATAGGGTTTATAATGCCTGAAATTCTCGCCGGACCTGCGCCATGCCCAACAACAAAGTTTTGATACCGTTAAACCAGTCTGAACTCAGCCAGGAGATATTGCCTTACGTGGAAAAATTTATTCCCGCCGAAGCGAATGAATTGATTTTGTTTTTTGTCACCAGGCCACCGAGTGGCGCAGGCTTTGGTCAACCTGACCTGGCGGCCGGGTATGTTCCAAGGCCGGGAGACAAACCGGTCATGCCTACGCTCCACCCCATTTATGAATCGCAGCAGGAAGACAGCATAACAGCCCACGTCGAGGCCGAACTGATGTCCGTCACCAGCCGCCTCAGGGATGCCGGTTACCAGGTTTCGTTAGTAGTGGGTTTTGATAAAGATCCGGTGGAGGCAATCCTGAGTGAAATTCGTAATAGTAATATCGACCTGGTCGCCATGTCTACCCGTGCCCATGTCGGGGTAACCCGCTTCTTTTTCAGGAACATAGCCGATATCCTGGCGCTAAAAGCTAAAATACCCGTACTACTGAAACACCCGCACGAAGATTAACCCCTGTTCCAACCATCGTGGTCAGCAAAAGTCTCCCCGGGGACACTCCGCTTATTCCAGCATTTTTTAACTTATTCACCGATTTTTCACAGCGACTTTGTATAACAGAACCATGGCCTACCCGGCCACTGCTTACATAGGAGAATGAAATGAATAAAACCCTGTTAAAAATTGCTTCAATCTGCCTGGTGCCATTGTCCCTGCTTGGTTCCAGGCAGGCATTAGCGGTATCTCATCCCTACGCCTTTCATGCCGATGCGAAGATGGTCGAGCAAAACTTTGGCCCCGTCGAAAAAGCCTATGGTTATATGAACGTGGTTACCGACACCAGTGGCAAAGGGATAATCAACGTCATGTTCTCCAATGGCAGCCGCTTAGACTGGGTCCGCTTTAACGCACGTGTAAAATTCTTGAACGCCGCAGGCGAGGTCGTCAAAGAGGAGTATTTCGATCACCGCATAGCTGCAGCCGGATATGAAGGCGCCACCGAACGCAAAGTGACCAGGCCGCTTAGCGTGTCCGATTTTGATTCGATTCAGGTTGAATTCTACTTATCCGACCTTCCCGACACTGCTGCTACAGCAGCAACATCCGGGGATAACCTGAGTGCCTCTAACAACATCGACTACCTGGTAAACCAGTAAGCAACGCCCCGAGTAGCGACAAAAACTGACTACTGAGAATTTACGTAGTCTATGACCTGGTCACGCTCCGATAACACCAGGAACAGGCCGAGATCGCCCGCCTGCATCCGGGAAAGCGCGAACTTGACACCTGCCAGCGGAGACTCGGCAAAATAAATTCTTTCTTCGGCGATGCCGTTCTGCAGGCAGGCCTCTTTCATGATTGCACCAACTTCACCCAGGGCACGGCCGCGCAGGTAAGGCTCGATTTCGGCAATGACCACGTGATCGGGCGCAAGCGAACAGACACCACTGGCAATGGCTACAATTTCGTCATCCGAGCGGTCACCGGCCGACCCGAACAAAGCCCATTTCTGCTTTGCCGGCATGCGCCTTACCGTATCGGTTACTGCCTCGACACTATGCGCATTGTGGGCGAAATCGATAATCACATGAACCGAGTTTTGCAATTCAAAGCTGTTCAAACGCCCGGGATTATCGCGTTCATCACTATTAAAGCGGCACAACCCGGTACGCATCTGCGCGCTCGTATATTCCATCGCGCTGGCCACGCCTACTGCACCGAGGGCGTTACGCACATTATGCAGCGCGGCACCATTGATGGTCATCGGGATATCATTAATGGCGCAAATCCGTTCCTGCTTAACGCCATCGAAATTGACGATGTCATCTCCATCGATAAAACAACAGCGTCCCTGGTTGTGCAATTGATACTGGATCCGGGGATTTGATTTTTCGAGGCTGAACCAGCACAGGTTTTGCCGGTCTTGCTCTGCCAGGTGTGCAACGATTCCGGCATCGTCCGCGTTTACCACCAGCACGCCGTTTTCAGCCAGGGTTTTGCTAACCGCAAACTTGGTCTCGGTGAGCGCCTGCAAGGTATTCACGCCGTATTGACCCAGATGATCGTTGGCAACATTGGTTACCAACGCCGCGCGGGCTCGCCGCAACGGCAGGCCGCGGCGCAGGATGCCACCGCGAGCTACCTCTAGAAACGCGACTTCGAGACGCGGATCGCGCAGCAACAGCCTTGCACCCCCGGGCCCCGAATAATCCCCCTGGTCGAGAACGTCATCGCCGACACGTACGAAATCGGTTGAAGTAACCCCGGATACCTGGCCCGCCGCGCGCGCGATGCCATCGAGCAGGCGCACGCTGGTCGATTTACCGTTGGTGCCGGTAATCATCGCCACCGGCACATCATGCACAGAGGCCCAGTTTATCTGCTGCGGCTGCGGAATTTGCTCGACCATGTAGCTGATGCTGCCCTGCCCATGACCGATTGAAACGACGTCATCGTCGACCAGGAAATCGACCCCCTGCTGCCCGGCGGCGGTCTGCAGTTCGATCAGGCAATCGTTTTTTTCCGACTGCATTTCTTCGCGAATGTCCTCGATCAGCCGATCCCGCGATTCCGCTTCGAGCTCGAGCAATTCACAGGCACAGAAATACCAGGCGGTTTCGAGCACCAGCACCGCGCTATAAAGTTGATCGATGGGTGCGGCAATCAACAGATTGAATCCGTTTTCAAAACGACGATGCGTGAGCTTCGGGTTTCCCCAGTTCACCTGCGACAGCACCAGGTCAAGCTGCCGATGCCAGCAGTCGAGCACCTGCTCCATTTCCATATCTTCAACCAGGACATCGAGAATCGCGCCAGTCTCGCTCCATACCAGCGATGGTCCGGTCAGGCGCCGGCAGCCATCGACCACCAGCCGGTCGGAATCAGGGTAGCTTATTTCCATGATATGTGGATCTGCTCCTAGTCGGCATCTTCGACATCACTACTAGCGAGACGTACGCCGCGTTCGTCGATTATGAGCTCCTCGTCCTGATCGAGAACAAAACGTTTGGCTTTTTCCTGCACAAAAACCTTGGTGCCCGGAATCATCTCCTTGACCTCCTCTTTATCGCTGTTGAGGTTAATAATCTGCTTCCAGGTGCGCGTCAGATCATCCGCGGTTATAACCAGCAGATCACCCTCCTCGGCATTATTGAGTGCATGATCAACCGCGGCTTCCTCCTCGGCAATTACCGCGATATCGCTATCGTCGATACCGAGTTCGAGTAGATACTTGCGCACCAGTTGCGGTATCTCATCGTCACCACGCCCGCGCCGATTGCTGTCAGCCTTGCAGACGAAGTTGGTGAATTGCGGTAAACAGGCCTCGACTGATTCACGAATATCCTCGTCACGGCGGTCGCCCGGCACGGAAAATACAATGGTACGCCTGCCCGCCGGATCGAGGCGATCGGCCAGCTCGGCCATGGCTTTGAAACCAGCCGGGTTGTGTGCGTAATCGAGTATGACCCTGAAAGGATGCTCGTTGTAGACATTGGTTCGTCCCGGACTCTGAAAGAACGAGGTATCGAAGGTTCTCAGCCCATTACGAATTTCATCCAGGTCCTTATCGAAGCTGAACGCCATCGCCGCGGCAAACATTGCATTTTGCACATTGTGCATCGCCTTGCCTTCGATCGTCGCCGGTATCAAATGCGTCCACAGTAGCGGAATATGAGCACCGTTATCGTAAATCGTGATCATGTCGCCGTTGATGCCCTTCTCCAGCACAACCGCACGCCCGTTAGCGCGAATATGCTCGCGTACCAGCCCGTGGGTTGAATCCATGGTGACATAACACAGATGCCTGGCCCGCGTATTGTCGGCCATCTTCAGGCACAGCTTGTCGTCGGCATTGAGTACGGCAGTATCATTGGCAACGCGCACCACGGTTTCCTTGACCCGCGCCAGTTGCTCCAGGGTTTCGATACCGCCGAGACCCATATGATCGGCAGTGACATTAATACAGGCGGCGACGTCGCATTCGCTGTAACCCAGACCGGCGCGCAATATGCCGCCACGCGCAGTTTCCAGCACCGCAAAATCGATGGTTGGATCGCGCAACACGATTTTCGCCGATTGCGGTCCGGTCATGTCGCCTTTGACGGTAACGCGACCGTCCACCTGGATGCCGCCGGTCGAAGTCATGCCGACGATATGACCGCTGGTTTTCATAATATGCGTGAGCATGCGGGTAGTCGTGGTTTTACCGTTGGTACCGGTTATCGCGGCGACCGGGATCCGGCTTGGTGTGCCGGGCGGGTAGAGCATGTCGAGTACCTTGCCGGAGACGTCGCGGGGCTCACCTTCACTCGGTGCCACATGCATGCGGAATCCGGGGCCAGCGTTGACCTCGACAATCGCGCCGCCAACGTCTTTGTATGACAGCGTGATGTCGTCGGTAATAAAATCGACACCACCGATATCGAGCCCAACGGCGCGTACCGCGCGTACCGCCATTTCCCGGTTATCGGGATGCACGACATCGGTTAAATCGATTGCGGTACCACCGGTAGACAGGTTGGCGGTAGAACGCAGAAAAAAGACTTCGTCTTTCTTCAACACGGTCTTTTCATCGTAACCGGCATCCTGCATCAACCTTTTCGCCTGGCTGTCGAGTTCGAGTCGCGTGAGTACCTTTTCGTGGCCGATACCGCGACGAGGGTCGGAATTGACGATATCGATCAGGGCTTCGATCGACTTTTTAGCATCGCCGACCACGTGTCCCGGCACGCGCTTGGCAACTGCTACCAGCTCATTGTTGACCACCAGCATGCGATGGTCGTAACCGGTGACAAAGCTCTCGGCCAATACGAAGCGTGACCTACCCTGTTCCTTGGCAAAATGAAAAGCCTCGCGCACCTCTGCGTCGGTGGTCAGGTTGATGCTGATACCGCGGCCATGGTTAGCATCTAGTGGTTTGATGACCACCGGGTAACCCATACGATTAACCGCGCTGACTGCCTCGTCTTCATTACTGAACATGGTTTGCTTCGGCACCGGCAAGCCCATGTCGCGCAATACGCTATGGGTGCCTTCCTTGTCGCTCGCGAGCGAGGTGGCAATGGTGCCGGTATCGCTGGTCACCGTGGCCTGGATACGTTTTTGATACTTGCCATGGCCGAACTGCACCAGGCTGTAATCGTTCAGGCGTAACCAGGGAATGTCTCGCTCCACCGCGGCGTCAACCAGCGACTGGGTACTGGGGCCAAACTCACGTCGCTGCGTACGATGCACAAAATCTTCGAGTTCATTTTCAAAATTAAAATCGGCGCTGACGGGATAATCGATTTGCTGTTGCAGATGCTCGGGCAATAAATTCATCAGCAGTCGCAGCGCCAGGTGTCCGGCCTCGATACCGGCATCACGCTGTTTGTAGGCATACACCATGTTGTACATGCCGGTTTCACCGGTAGTGCGCGTACGACCGAAGGAAACCCCGGAACCGGCAATATTCTGAATCTCGAGCGCGACATGTTCCATGATATGCCCCATCCAGGTGCCATCATCCTCGGTCAGACGACGAATAAAACCGCCCGCTTCGCGATAGGAGCAACCGTGCTCCTGCAGACTGGGCAACGCCTGTTGCAGAGCATCGGTAAATTCCCGGCCACATTTGACCGATGGCCAGTCGATCAGCACACCGATATCGAGCACCATGCGAATCACCGGGAAGTTCGCGTAAATGCTGGGTCCTACATAAACGTTGGTTGCGGTTATTTTCATTTGCTGGTTCTCGTTTTTTTGGGTGGGTAGGGTTTGCGCTCGTAGATGTCGAAACGGCAACCTTTCGATAACACATGCAGTTTCAGGTCAAGCAGACTGAGCGACTCGTTTTTCTTCGCCCGGTCCATCGACGAGTAGCTTAAGTGTTCGGGGTCGATAATCGTAACCGAACCGCTGCCTTCGACTTCGAACACCTGGTCGGGGGCGATAAAAATAGCGGTATCTTCGTCGATACCAACGCCCATCATAAAGGGGTTATAGGAGACCGCGGTTAACAGCCGACCCAGGCGATCGCGCTGGCTGAAATGCTGATCGATGATCACCGCGTTGGTCAATCCCAGTCCGGGTGCCAGGTTGACGCCATCGGCCTGGGGCGAGAGGCCCATCGAACCACCGGCAATCATGTGTTCGGGCATGATTGCAGCACCGGCGGAAGTTCCCGCGACATGCACGCCGGCGGCGTTGAGGCGGCGAACTTTCTGTGCCACCAGGGTGCCACCCAGAATCGTCGACAGGCGCAATTGATTGCCGCCGGTGATAAAAATACCGGTAGCGTCGCCGAGTTGTTCGATATATTCCTCGCGATCGGCATCGGAGCGCTCGCTAATCGGTAGCGAAATGGCGGTGGCGACACCGATCTTTTTGAAAATCTCAATATAACGATCGCCGGTATCGGGCAGGTTAGACGCCGTCGGAATGATTACGATGTGCGCTCTACGCCCGCCACAAAGCCTGGCGAAACGCCGCAGTACTCGCATCGAGCCGGTGCGTTCTTCGGCGCCTCCAATCGGTATCACGTAGCCGCGGGTCTGGTCTTCTCGATGAGGGGATGGACTCATAAAATTCTCTTGGTTTTTATTCTTCGAACAGGCCGCTAAGCAGCTGCTGCCTGTCTTTTAAATGCCAGGTACCCCTGGCCATTACGTGGTCGATACGATTAGCCTGGTCCAGCACTACCAGGTCGGCATCGAGTCCCTGCCCGATACGCCCCTTTTGCTGCAACCTGAGCAGGCTGGCGACATTACTCGTCATCAACGGCAACACGGTCTGTTCAGGCAACCCGTTATCGAGCAAATTCTTAAAACATTCCGCCATCGCCGAACAACTGGCAAATCCCATTTTCAGCAGCTCTCCCTGCGCATCGAAACTCGGTAGACAACCGCCACCATCCGAACTGATGGTCAATTTAGTGCTATCGCAACCCTTGTCGAGGAAACGTTCGACCGCTTCTTCAGCTGACCAGCCCTGGTCACCCGAATCCGCTGGAAACGCGGTTAAATCGACGTTACAACCCAATCCGCTCAACTCGCAGGCCTGCTCAAATAGTGGTTTGTTGCGATTGACATGAGTCGGATTGAACACCCGTGGCGGGATTTCGCTTTGTTCCAGGCAATCACGAATCATCGACAGCCCGCGTTCACCATCACCCAGATGAAAGTGCACGATACCCGCTTTGCCGGTCATCAGGCCGGCGACATGTGCCTCGCTGGCAAGACGTAAAATTTCATCGCGCGTGGGCTGACTCGAGCGGTGGTCGCTGATTGCCACCTCGCCCACACCGATCACCGGTTCCAGGTTGACGATGTCGCTGCGTACCGATCCGGTCAGGGTGATGACCGGTACATGGTAACCACCGGTATAACACCAGGCAGATAAACCTTCTTCACGCAGCCCCATCACCTGGGAGACCAGGTTTTGTGGCGTACGCGTCAGATCGTCGGTGCCGAGTAGACCGATCACGCTGGTGACCCCGGCCTGCGTAATCTGACTGAGCGCCAGCGGTGGCACACGGGTCGAGGGTCCTGCTTCACCACCACCGCCAGTCAGGTGCGTGTGCGCATCGATGAAACCCGGAATCAGCCTGGCGCCATCGAGATCGGTCAGCCTGACATCCAGTGCATCATCCAGTTGCGGCAGCTGTTCACCGATATAGACGATTTTGCCCGCGCAAACCAGCAGGTGCCTGAGGCCCATCGATTCGGGAGCAAAAACAGTAGCGTTGGTAATCAGTTCAAACATTAATTTGGGATCCGCTGTGACGCGGGCATAAACAGAGCGCGTTATTCTAAATTAAGCCTGTCAAAAAAACCCCTGGTTTTTGGCCAGACCAGGCCTCTGCCACCCAATTTGATTAATTTTCGCCTGGTTTCAGCGGCGTTAGCGTCATTTTCCTGCCTTGTCGGCGATTTCTCGGGCGAATGCCTTGATTTCCTCGAGGTCAGAGCTGCGCCGCATCGACGGCAAACTGTCGAGCATGCCCTTACCATAGGACTTTGTGTTGAGACGGTTATCGCACAAGGCCACGATACCCCGGTCGCCAATATCGCGTATCAGCCGGCCTACCCCCTGGCGCAGACTGATGGTCGCTTCGGGTACCTGCACTTCGAAGAAAGCATTGCCACCATTTTGATTGACCTGCTGAATGCGTTTGCGATACACCGGATCCTGCGGCGACTTGAACGGTAATTTATCGATGATCACGCAGCGCAACTGGTCGCCCTTGACATCAACCCCTTCCCAGAAACTGCTGGTGCCGAGTAACACCGGATTTTCTGTTTTAATGAACTGTTGCAGCAATTCGTTGCGTTGCAGCTCACCTTGCACCAGTAATGGATAGTCAGTCCGGGAACGCAGGTACTCCGCGGTCAGGGTCAACATGCGGTAACTGGTAAACAGGATAAAACAATGACCCGTGCAGGCTTCGACAAGCTCACGGCACAGTTCACCGAATATCGACGGATAGCGATCATCCGATGGCTCGGGCAGATGTGGCGGGAGATACAGCATGGCCTGTTTTTGATAGTCGAAAGGACTGTCAAAGCTGGCACTATCGATTCCATCAAGCCCGAGACGATCGCAATAGTAACTGAATGACTGCTGTGAACTGAGCGTGGCCGACGTAAAAATGACCGACGCAAACGCGGCAGCCTCAAGCTGCTGGCGAAACGCCTGCGCCACCTCCAGGGGTGATTGCACGAGGCGAAAACTGCGCTCGTTCAATTCGTACCAGCTAACCAGGTTATCGTCAGTCTCGAGAAAACTCGCCAGCGCCAGCTTGAGCGCCTGCAAGCGGCGATGACACATCGCCAGCTCCTTGCCACGACTGACCATGGGCTCGAGCTCGTCATCGAGGACATCGATAGAGCGCTGTAACGATTGCATCGCCTGCTGAATTGCCGGGGCGTGCTGAATCCGCTCCCACTCGCCCTTTTGCGCAAAGGAACGCAGGGCGAGGCGAAAATCGGCGGCGCATTTTTGCAAATGATCGCAGCGCTTCCTGAGCGCTTTGGACTCGGCGGCTTCGGCGGCCTCGGCCTCGATGATGTCGCGGCATAAAGTATCGACCTGGCGCAGGGTAATTTGCTGGCCATAAAAATTTCCGGCGATATCGGGTAGTTGATGGGCTTCATCGAATATCAGTACGTCAGCGTCGGGCAGGAGTTCACCGAAACCGTCTTCCTTCAATGCCAGATCGGAAAAGTACAGGTGATGATTGATCACCAGGATGTCCGCATCCATCGCGCGTTTACGCGCCTTGAGCACGAAACAGTTTTCGATTTCCGGACACTCGCCACCCAGGCAGTTATCCGCGTTCGAAGTGGCGTAATACCACAGGCTGTCATTTTCGGGGATTTCGGCGAATTCACCGATATCACCACTGTCGCTAAGTCCTGCCCAGGCGGCGACGGCGCTGAATATTGCCGCCATGTCGCGACTCCTGAAACGATCTTCCTGACGATACTTGTTTAACCGTTGCGGGCAGCAGTAATTGCTGCGCCCTTTCAGCAGCGCAACCTTCTTCGCGCTGACGATAGCCTTACGAATTAACGGGATATCTTTTTGAAACAGCTGATCCTGCAGGTTGCGGGTTCCGGTCGATATCACTACCCGCGCGTTACTCAGGAAAGCAGGCACCAGGTAGGCGAAGGATTTACCAATGCCGGTGCTGGCTTCGATAACGCGTGACTCGTTGAGCGCGATTGCCTGGCTGATCAACTCGGCCATGCCCAACTGGCTCGCACGCGACTCAAAATCAGCGATGTGTTCACCGATGATGCCATCCTGGCCCAGCACCGCCTCCACGTTCAGTTCCGAATCAAGTTCTGCCATTACTGGCACTGCGCCCTGAGCCTGTCGTTGGCGCCACCGAGAACATCGTCGTAGCTGCCGTAACTGCTGGAGCGTTCGATCATCGCCAGGCAACGCTCGAGCTGATCCTCGTGCCAGTACGTCTGCGCCAGGTAATGCCAGCTCCAGGCATTGCGCGGCTGGATCTTGATAGCCCTTTGCAGGTAATCGATGGCTTGCTGGTATTGCCCATCGTCGATCGCGGCAAGCGCCTGCTCATGCAGTTCAGCGACTGGCCGGGCTTGTTGCTGAATAACTTCGGCATCGCTCTGGTAGCGATTGGCCGGGGGCTCCGGGATGCTACAGGACGCGCTCATCATAATCACAGCCAGCGTCGCCAGGCGAGATAGCGAGGCTAGCCCGCATTTCTCACCAGCCTCGTGCTGCGGACGCCGAGATGCTCGCTGTGACGGAAGCTGGTGAGAAATGCGGGCTGGAGGAAATGCTATTGACATCGAGATCGCGTGCTCGGAATCCGATCCTTGGGAAATGGTAACAATACACTAGTTGCACAGGATTTTTGCGTAATTCCGCCATCGGCCGGATTGATATGGCGCCACACCAGGCTATCGTCCCGACTCAACTTGAATGACTCGAAGCCCTGCAACTGCATGATTTCCGACCAGACTCGCAACGCTCCCGTAGCACCGGTCAGGTTTATCGGGGTGTTGTCGTCGCGTCCCAGCCATACAACCGCCAACAACCGCTGCGAAAAACCGACAAACCAGGAATCCCGTAAGTCGTTGGTGGTACCGGTTTTACCGGCCAGGGTTTTACCTTCAAATCGTCCGGCCAGATACCTGGCGGTGCCGCTTTCGCTGACGCCGATCATCGCCCGTTGTACCTGGATCATGCGCGCCTGGTCGAACAGCTTGTGTGACTCCAGCGGCACCCGTGCGAGCGTGTGATTGCCCTGGTCGGCGACGCTGCGAATAGTAGTCAACGGTGTAAAGTAACCGTTGTTGGCAATCACCTGAAACATTTGTGAAACTTCGTAGGCTGACATTGCGGTGGTACCGAGTAACATCGACGGGTAAACCACGTCGTGTTTCAACAGCTTGATTTTAGCCAGGTTCTGCGCCAGGGCCTCGAGTCCACCATCGACCCCGAGACCAACGAAAGGCAGGTTGTAAGAGCGCACAAAAGCCTCGTAAAGGCTCATTTCACCATGCAACTCGCGGTCATAATTTCGTGGCTCCCATATTTTTCCATCCGATTGCCGGATACTGATGGGTTCATCCCTGACCTTACTGGCAAGGGTTAACCTGTCCCCTAACAGGCTATAGAGCAACAATGGCTTTATCAGCGAACCAATCGGACGTTGCGCCATCAGGGCGCGATTAAAACCGGGATAATCGGTGACCCGATCGCCGACCAGCGCCTGTATATCGCCGTTCAGGTAATCGATCATCACCACGGCCGCCTGCAGTTCGGGTTGCCTGAAATCCTTTAAACCCTTCGCCAGCCCCAGTTCCAGGTTACGTTGCAGCAATGGGTCGAAAGCGGTGAAAACGCGTAACCCGCGTCGCGCTAACTCGTCACCGGAATAGCTTGACTGCAGTTGTCGCTTGACCAGATCGAGGTAAGCCGGGAACGGGTTGACGCCGGGCAGGCGTTTAACAATTCCGATCGGGGCCGCGACCGCTCTGGCGTGTTCCTGTGCATCGAGTAACTTCTGCCCGAGCATGACCTTGAGCACCAGGTTGCGACGCGCCAACGCGGTATCGGGTGCGCTAAACGGGTTGTAGCGAGAAGGACCTTTAACCATGCCCACCAGCAGAGCCACATGCTGCGCCTCCAGGTTATCGACGCTGCGTCGGAACAACATGCGACTGGCCCGCGCAAAGCCATGAATCGCAATGCGTTTTTGCTGCAATAGAAATACTTCGTTGATATACGCAGTAATGATCGTTTGCTTGCTGAAGCGCAGTTCCAGCAATACCGCCATGAAAGCTTCGTTGATCTTGCGCAGCAATGATTTTTCCGGCGTCAGAAACAAATTCTTCGCCAATTGCTGGGTTAAGGTACTACCGCCCTGCACCGCTTTCCCCGCCTTGAGATTGGCCAGCAAAGCTCGCAGGATCGCCATTGGGCTGAATCCTGAATGCTCGAAGAAGGTGCGATCTTCTACCGCGATCAGCGTATCGATCAACAGTTGCGGCACCTCATTTTCGGCAAGCAGTAATCGGTCTTCGTCATTATCAGGGTAGTAGCTGCCCAGAATCACCGGTGGTAAACGGAACAACTGTACATCACTGAGGCTGCTGGAATCGGTCAGTGCCGAAATCCGCCCGCGTTCGAAAAATACCTGTATCAGCCGGGAATCCTGTAATTGATCGCCGAAATCAAACCGACGGCTATGCAGCTCCAGTGAAGCGCCGAGTAAACGATACTGTCCCGGTAAAGGCTCGCGTTGAACCTGCAGGTAACTCGACAAATCAAGCTCGTAAACCAGTTGCTCGCGAGTTAAAGCGAGGTTGGGATACAGCTCCAGCGCCCTTGCGTAGACGCGCGACGGTAAAGCCCAGGCACCACCTTCGAATCGGCTATTGATCAGGTAATTGAGATAACCCAGGTAAATTGCAAACCCGGACAGTAGCAGGGCCGCAGCAAGCAGGTATATTTTCCGGCGCGATGGACGGGTAGTCGCTTTTTTGCGGCGCGACGGGCTGGTAGTAGCCTGCTTCCTGCGCGGGCGACTGACGGTAGTCTTTTTGCTGCGGCTTGCTTTGCGAGGCATCGCGGCGCTGCTTCCGCCCCGCTTCTAGCCGGGCTTCCGTTTCGCCTTGACCGCCTCGGCGAGTTCGCGCAGTAAAGTTACCGAATCTTCCCAACCGATGCAGGCATCGGTAATGCTTTGCCCATAAGTCAGTTCGGCGCCGGCCTTGAAATCCTGGCGTCCCTCGACCAGGTGCGATTCGATCATCAGGCCGAAAATATTATCCTGGCCGGTTTTAATCTGGTGGATGATATCGTGGCAAACTTCAACCTGCTTGTGGAACTGCTTCTGGCTATTGGCGTGACTGGTGTCGATCATCAGGCGTGGATTCAGCCCGGTTGACTCAAGTTTCGCAGTCGCATTGGCGACACTGACCCGGTCATAGTTGGGGCGATTGCTGCCACCGCGCAAAATAACGTGGGTGTAGTTATTGCCGGCAGTCGTGAAAATAGCAGAATGCCCCTGCAGGGTAATCGAAATGAAATGGTGTGAACCCTTCGCGGCACCCATGGCATCGATCGCCACCTGCACCCCGCCATCGGTACCATTTTTAAAACCGACCGGGCAGGATAGTCCGGAAGCAAGTTCGCGATGCCCCTGGCTTTCAGTAGTACGCGCGCCGATAGCGCCCCAGCTGACGAGGTCGGAAATATACTGGGGACTGATCAGGTCGAGGTATTCATGGCCCGCCGGAATGCCTTTTTCTGCAAGACTCAACAACAACTCGCGGGCTTTGCGCACACCCTTGTTGATATGGAAACTCCCATCCAGGTCCGGATCATTTATCAATCCTTTCCAGCCAACCGTAGTGCGTGGTTTCTCGAAATAGACACGCATGATGATAATCAGATCGTCCTTGAGTTCGTCGCGAATTACTTTTAGCCGGTCGGCATATTCATGCGCGGCTTTGGTATCGTGAATCGAACAGGGCCCGATAATCAACACCAGGCGATCGTCCTTGCCGTCGAGCACGTCGTAAATTTGCTGGCGCGCTTCGGTAACCGTATTCGCGGCCTGCTCGGACAGGGGAAATTCCTGCATCAGGGCTTCGGGAGTTTGAATTTCCTTGGTGCCGATGATGCGCAGGTCTTTGGTTTGTTGCATGCTCATTTCGCTGGGTTCCGGTTTAGGGGGCCTCTGATCAATTCATGAATCAACATCTGCTTGTTAAAATGTGCCAACTC
>Ga0209165_10000369_pt1 | contig 15973 bp, 13 predicted proteins | sample tdAd001_FD_187122 | JGI IMG/M metagenome (GOLD analysis project Ga0209165, IMG submission 187122) | Marine sediment microbial communities from the Atlantic coast under amendment with organic carbon and nitrate - tdAd00.1 (SPAdes)... | ecosystem: Environmental > Aquatic > Marine > Coastal >... | reverse complement strand
GACATATAGCCAACGAGAAAACAACTGAAGATGAACGTGTCACTGAGCAGGAAGATCCACATCATCGCCTTGCCCCAGGGCACGCCGAAGACCTGCTTATCCCGCGACCAGTCCTCTACAAGGCCTGATCCGCTTGTTGGTTCCGCTACCGCTTCTGACATAGATAACCCCGAGAAATATGAACAAGGCCTAGGTTGACAACATCAACCCGAATAAAACGAGCCACACCAGCAACAGGAAATGCCAGTAAATAGTGCAGAGCTCGACGCTGTGTTTGACGACGTCCATTTCCTGACCGCCAAAGGTCCTGACCGTTGCTCGCGCCCAGACGTACATGCCGCCGAGAATATGCAGGCCATGCAGACCTGTGAGCAGGAAGAAGAACGCGTTCGACGGATTCACGGTCAGGTACTGGCCGCTGGCATTGAGTTCCTGCCATGCCAGCCACTGACCCGCAAGAAATGCGGTCGTGAGCGCGCCGGTCAGCAACAGACCCGGCTTGATACGGTCAGCGTTGCCGTTCACGGCATGATTACGCGTCCACTGAAAAACGACGCTCGCCAGGATTAGCAACACAGTGTTGGTCCACAAAATCGACGGTTCCGTCATCGGAACCCAGTCGCCGAGCTCCATACGTAGCGAGTACGCGCTGAGGATCAGGGCAAAGAACGATGTGGCGACGGCGAGAAAGGTCGTCAGCGCAACCAACTTGGGCCGTGCATTAAACGGCGCCTGGTAGGCCGACTCTTCTACGGCTTCAGCTATCCACGGCGTCGTGTTGAATGATTGCTTGAGCAACCATCCGAGCAGCATGGCGAGCATGGTCGCCAGAACGATGAGGCCGATTTCCACTAGTGTTCCTCGACTCCGTGTTGACGGCCGGCAGGCGCATCTTCAGCCGGAACGTTCTGTGGAATAAAGTCGTCTTTATAACCCGGCACGCTGTAGTCATATGCCCAGCGGTGGCATTCGGGCAGCTCGTGGCCCCAGTTACCATGCTTCGGCGGATTATCCGGCGTCTGCCATTCAAGCGTCGTTGCATCCCAGGGGTTCGGGTCGGCTTTGGGCCCTTTAAGCAAACTCCAGATTACGTTCACGAAGAACAAAATCTGCGTGACCGCGACAAACAAGGCGGCCATGGTAATAAACGCATTCAGGTCCTGCGCCGATGCCGGCATGAAGTCGGTATTGCCCATCGCGAAATAGCGCCGCGGCACGCCTGCAAAACCAAGGTAATGCATCGGCAGGTAAATCGAATAAGTGCCGAGGAAGGTCATCCAGAAATGCCACTTGCCGAGTTTTTCGCTGTACATGCGGCCCGTAATCTTTGGCCACCAGTGATAAATAGCGCCGAATACCACGAGTACTGGCGACACACCCATGACCATATGGAAGTGAGCAACCACAAAGTAAGTATCGGACAGCGGCAAGTCGATGGTTACGTTACCGAGGAACAGTCCCGTGAGACCGCCGTGAATAAAGGTAAACACGAAACCGATGGCAAACAGCATCGGCACCCTGAGATGAATATTGCCTTCCCAGAGCGTGAATACCCAGTTGTAGACCTTGAGCGCTGTCGGTACCGCGATGATCAGTGTGGTCGTCGCGAAAAAGAATCCAAAGTACGGGTTCATACCGCTGACGTACATGTGATGCGCCCAGACGACAAAGCTCAACCCACCGATAGCAATAATGGCCCAGACCATCATGCGATAGCCGAAAATATTCTTGCGAGCGTGCGTGCTCAGGAGGTCAGAAACGATGCCGAACGCCGGCAACGCAACGATGTAAACCTCAGGATGGCCGAAGAACCAGAACAAGTGCTGGAACAGAATCGGGCTGCCGCCTGTGTGGCCCGGATCGACGCCCATCGAACTGATTGCCGGCATAAAGAAACTCGTGGCCATCGTTTTGTCGAGCAACATCATGATGGCGCTGACCAGCAAGGCTGGAAATGCCAGCAGGCCGAGGATAGTTGCGATGAAGATTCCCCAGACCGAAAGTGGCATGCGCATCAGCGTCATGCCGCGGCAACGCGCCTGCAAGACAGTCGTAACGTAGTTGAGGCCACCCATCGTGAACGCGATGATGAATACGCCCAGTGACGCCAGCATCAGCAGGATGCCCCAGTCAACACCGGGCGTGCCGGGTAAAATCGCTTGCGGTGGATAGAGCGTCCAACCCGCGCCCGTCGAGCCGCCCGGAACGAAGAAACTGATAAGCAGGATGATGACCGACAGCAGGTATACCCAGTAGCTGAGCATATTGAGGAATGGGAATACCATGTCGCGCGAGCCGACCATCAACGGAATCAGGTAATTGCCAAAGCCGCCCAGGAACAATGCGGTGAGCAAGTAGATCACCATGATCATGCCGTGCATGGTCACAAACTGGTAGTAGTTCTCAGGATTGATGAACGAAAACGAGTCGGGGAATCCTAACTGCAGGCGCATCATCGCCGACAGGCCGAGTGCGATCAACCCGACGAATATTGCGGTCAGACCATACTGGATCGCGATGACCTTGTGGTCCTGACTCCAGATGTACTTGGTAATGAACGTCTGCGGATCGTGATGTTCTACTTCATGATCGCGATCAGCGATTGCAACGTATCCCATGCGTCTATCCTATTAAAGCGTATTTATGTAAGCGACGATGTCTTTGATGTCCTGCTCCGAGTGCAGCACGTTGGCCATCAGGCCCATCTGGAATCCGTAAAAGTCCGTCAAGTGTGCCCCGCGGATTCCGTCTTTGAAATTCTGCAACTGGCGAGCGAGATACCAGTCGGTCATGCCTGCGGCGCGCGGCGCATTCAAGGCCTGAACACCCTGCCCCTGACCGCCGTGGCAGTAGGCGCAGACTCTGTACAAACGAGCACCGTTGGCGACGTCACCGTCGATGGTAGCTGGCGCAGGATCGTCGGGCAGCGTCTGGATATGGGCGATGACATTGTTAATGGCAGCGTCATCGACCAGCGTCGCGGCCATCGGCGCCATTTGCTTGCCGAACGTATCTTCCGGATGTGCACCACGCGCTCCACTTTTGTAATTGTTGAGCTGAGTTCTCAGGTACCAGGCACTCTGTCCGGAAATTTTCGGCGCATTCAGTGCCGCAAGCCCCTCGCCTTGTGCACCGTGGCAGGCTGCACATACGGTGTACTGAGCTGCACCAACCGCCGCATTGCCTGCCGGTATAGCGTTGATTTCGGCGTACGTCGGTTGCGCGTCAAGCCAGGCGTCAAAGTCGTCCTGCTCAGCGACAATCACGGCTCCGCGCATCGTGTGGTGAGCCATACCGCAGAGTTCTTCGCAAAGGACCTCAAATCGACCGAGCTTGTTCGGCGTCAACCAGAGGAACGTCTCCATGCCCGGCACGAGGTCCATCTTCACTCGGAACTGAGCGATTGCAAAGTCATGCAACACGTCCTTGGAACGCAGCAGGAATTTCACCGGGCGGTCGATCGGAACGCGTGCCTCGGGGTGCGTGACCAGCACGTCGTCCTGGCCATTGGGGTCATCGGGGTCCATTCCGAACGGGTTGTCGGCACTGATGCGCTCGGCATCAACCTCACCGAATTTGCCATCCTCGCCCGGGTAGCGATAGCTCCAGTGCCATTGCTGGCCAACGGCTTCAACCTCGTGGGCGTCCTCGGGCACATTGACGAAGCTCGCCCAAACGAACAAGCCGGGCGTCAGCATCGCGGCAACGCCGACTGCTGTCATGACAGTCAGCCAGGTTTCGAGCTTTTTGTTCTCCGGTTCATACGTCGCCCGGCCGTCTTTCTTGTGGCGGAACTTGATGATGCAATACGCCATGAAAAGATTGACCGCCACGAACACGGCACCCGTCACCCAGAACGTAATGTCGATCGTGAAATCGATCATCGCCCAGTTGGAAGCCAACGGGGTGAAAGTCCAGGGACTGAGAACGTGAAAAATGAGGGAGCCGACAACGAGCAGGATCAAAACTACAGCTAAAGGCATACTTCATGCATCCTTTGGTTGTTCAACGCGGAATTTTTCGCTGACGGCATTGCCCCCGCCGCCAGTCTTCTTATACGTATAAACCGAAGGATACTAAAACAGACGGTCGATGTCTTGCTTGACAACCTCCTCTGCTTTCTTCAAATCAGCCTGCAACTTCTCGAACTCCTGCTCAAGCGGGCTGGTGAACACAGCCGTCTCCGTTTGCCACCGAACCGTCGGGATAACAAGCGGCTGCGGATTAGACTCAGTCGCAACCGAGCCGGGTCCCGGCGCCTGCAAATTGATGAACGCAATCATGGCGATTGCCGCGGCCACACCGGTCAGGCTACTCGCCCACCAGAATGAGAATGATTTCGATTCGCGCCGGGGACGCTGCACCGGCTCAGGCTGAATGCCCTCGAGCGACGCCCGAATGCGATCATCGAGCTCCCCGGATACTGAACATTCGATCCTGTGTGCATCATCGCGCAGTTGTTTAGCGAGCTTATCCATAGACCTTACTCTTTTCGTCAGTAGCGACTTTGTTGAATTCTGCATCGAGAGTCTTACGCCCTCTCATAAGGTTTACCTTGGTCCAGGAAACGGACCTTTCAAGGACAGCCGATATATCGTTGATCGACATGTCCTCGACGTACCGCAGCCACATCGCGGTATAGACCTCGTCCGTCAGACTGCGGCGCGCGGACAACCACAGGTTCTCGCGCTCGGAGGCCTCGATGCACTGCCGTAAAGGATCGTCCCCTTCATCACTGAGATCACCCAGCTCGACCGTTTCAACTGGTTTAATCCTGGCCGCGTTATTAATAGCAATCCTGTAGAGCCAGGTGCTGAAACGCCAGCGCGCATCGTAGCTGTGTAAGTAGCGGTAGGCATTGATCAGCGTATCCTGCAGCGCGTCTTCAGCATCGGCGAAGCTCGATGAGCGCGTCAACAGGAAGCGCAGCAGCCCATCGCGGTAAGCGCCCACGAGATCGGTGAAGGCCGCGGCCGACCCATTCCTGGCTGATTCGATCAGTGCCGCTTCGTTACTCACATCATTCGATCGCTGCGACGACCACTTCGGGATCCAGCGCGACGCTGATCGTCAGCTTGTTGCCGTCGACATCAACGTCTGTGTTTTGCAGAAAAATGGCGATCTCCGGATCCATGTCGTCATTGAACACCTGCAAACTGATCAGCCCACGCACGATGCTCGCGAGTGACTCAGCCATTTCCGCTTCGGTCGTCACGAGTTGTGCTTCAATCGCGATCTTGCCGGCCTGTTCCGCGATCAGCAGGGCAGCCTGTTCGGTATTTCGCAGAATGTTGGAATCCCAATCACCATCATCGTCGAATTCGTCTGTGCGTGCGCCGGCCTGCATCAGGTTGCGCTCTGCACTGAGAACGAACAACTGACCCTTCTCTCCGCGTACCCCCGTCACCTTGCCCTTGTCTGCCAGGAGGGCCTCCATGCGTTCCTGAGTCGAGGTAACCAGCAGCTTGTTCTTGATGGCAAAGCTGAAAAATGCGCCATCGTCGAAGGAGTCCATATCAATCTCGATGTTGCCATCGTCGATGTCGATATCGTCGTCCTTGATGTGGAAAAAGGTTTTGTTTCCCGAGCCGAACTTGTCGAGGGAGCCGTTTGCTGCACCCTTCGCCATAACCTTGTCCTCGGTATCCTGGCTGATATCGCCCTCGATGATGACCACGAGACCATCATCCTCAGTGGCAAACGCCGTCAGGTAGTCAATTTCCTTGTCGAGATCGACGCCTGCGTCTTCATGAACGTCCTCGAAAACCTCTTTTTGCAGCCAGCCATACAGGTGCTGCCCGGCCTCGGTCGAACGCATCTCCTTGAAGTCTGCATGGAAATACCATTTGGATGTGTCCGGGAGGTCTCCCGGGCCCAGTGCCGATAAAGCAGCTACTGGTGCAGCAATCAGGAAGAAAATGACCAGATAACGAAAAATACGCATGAGCGTAACCTCAGATTGTGTTTGTCTTACCTGCTTATAGTCCTGGGCGACAGGAAAGGTTACATGTAGGAGCGGCTTTAGCCGCGAAACCCCTGTCGCGGCTAAAGCCGCTCCTACAGTCCTACCTGCTCCTGAACCGCCCTGTAAGCGGCATCTATCGCACCATTGACATACGCATAGGCCTGCGAGTCCGAGTTGGCGATCGATATGCGGCCGATCTGAGCCCTGCCAGCGATGTGCGGCCCCTTGTCCGGGCCAAAATCCGGAGGGTCGAACAGCTCGTTGTACTCGTACGCGTAACCGTGCGGCCAGCGATTCACCGTGATACCGGCTATGTCCCGTTCCACGTCGAAGCCGGCCCCGCCCAGTGCGCCGTCCAGCTGGCGGGTAATGCGTGACTCGTAGTCGTCAAAGCTCATCTCGAAGATGCGCTTCTGGCCCAGGTGATTCTGCTCTTTCTGCGTCAGGCCCTGATCGGGCATCGTCGGCAGGAAGGTGCCATGCAATACAGCCGGTTGCTCCGGCCCCGAGGTAAACGCGTACTCGCCGATACTGACCGGGAAATCGAGGCCGAACGAGTACATCAGAGAGGGTTTCGGAATGTAAATGTTGTTGCAGCCGAATTCGGCCATCGCCCGCCAGTTGCGAACTGCGATATTGATGTAGACGAGAGGCGTCTTTTGCGCCTGCTCGATCGCCTCGCGCTGCTTCGCCTGAACCTCCGGAACGATGTGCGGAATAATCGAGTTGTAGCAGGCCATGACAACATGCTTACCGCGAACCCGTTCGGGTTTGCCATTGCGAATGTAAGTGACGTCAACATCTGACTGGTTTGGTGTATGACGCACATCAACTGCCGACGAATTGAGACGTATTCTGGCGCTATTCGATGCGCGGTCCAGTTTGGAGTAGTCCACCTTCCCGATTGTGAGGTCTTCCATCGTGTTGCCGGCCAGCGCGTCCGGAATCAACGCTCGCACCAATGCCCGGGCCACGCCGGCGTTGCCGTCCGGAAAATGAAAAATGTAGGGCTCTTCCCGTGACAAAAAGTTATCACTGTCCGCTCCGAGCCCAAGCTCAAAGGTGCCCGGGCGCCCCAGTCGCCAGCCTTCGAGTGCCGACAAGGCGTCCAGACCAAAACCCCAGTAGCCATTGATACTGTCGCGGACGATCGTTACCACTTCTTCGGTTACGCCGACATGATCGCGCAGAAAATCTGTGTAGCTGATGCCGCGCATTAATTCGGTCTTTTCTTTCCGCGACATTCCGGCGAGGTAGTCCTCTTCACTGTGCAGCAGAGCGGCCAGCGAGGCTTTCGACTCATCCGAAATCGGATATTTGGCCAAGGCGCTGTTAAACGCGTCCTGGTCTGGCTCGCCTGTGAAGTCGCCCATCACGTTGGGCGCCGTCAGGTCCTCACCGTACTCCTCGCGACTGAAGTAAATAGCCGGCCGCAGCCCCTTGCGCCGCGTATAGCCGCGATCGAAATAATCATAGAAACGACCGACCTCGATACCGATGTCCTTGATCAGTTGTGCTGACTGGCGCGAGTACCGACTTGGCGACTCCAGCGACTGGCTGCCGCCATATCCGATTAGTTCGTGGCCATCTACCTCAAACTCGTTGCGCTTCGCGTGACCGCCGAAGTCATCGTGATTGTCGATAACGAGGACTTTCTTGTCGGCACCCTGCTGCTGCAGATAGAAGTACGCCGCGGCGAGCCCGGAAATACCACCACCAACAACAACAAGGTCATAGGTAGCATCGGTTTGCTCATCCGGGTGGCCGAACTTCGCGCCTGCCATTGCTACAGCATGCGCGATCTCGAATGAACCCGCATGGCTCCCGCGCAGGCCGCTCAATAAGGGTGGGTAATGTGCGGATGCGCCACTCGTCTGTGCGAACGCTTCAAACGGTGACAAGGACGTGCCAGCCGCAAGACTAAGCGCAACGCCGTTGAGGAAGTCGCGACGCGATATTTCGAGCTTGTCAGCCACCGTTCTCCCTGGCGGCTGGCTTGAAGGTCATCGCGCTGACTGCGTACGTCAAAACCATGCCTACAATAAAGCCCGGGACGGCCTCATACAGATTATAGGTTTGCTCCTTGAGCAGCAGTACCCACGCAACGCTGGTCAGGAAACCGCCGAGCATGCCGGCAATAACGCCTTCGCGCGTCGTCTTCTTGTAGTAGAGCAGACAAATGACAACAGGCCCGAACGCCGCACCCAGACCTGACCAGGCAAATAACACAAACCAGAAAATGAACTTCGCCTCTGGAATGGCAAGTGCGATGGCGAGTATGCCGATCAGTATGGTCACGATTTTTCCATACCCGGCCAGTTGGTGATCGCTCTTCGTGCTACCCAGGATCTTCTGCATCGTATCCCGCACAACCGCAGAGGAGGCCAGCAACAACAACGAGTCGGCAGTCGACATGATGGCTGACAGGACAATTACCATTAGAACGCCGGCGACCACCGGTGGAAACAGTTGATTGGCGATCGTCGGAAAAATGGTTTCCTGGTCTTCGAGCCCCGGAAACAACGCGCGGCCGGCGATACCGGCTGTTACCGCACCAAATGTGAAAACCAGCAGAACCAGCACCGATACTACGCGTGCCTTCTTGAGTTCGTTATCATCACGCGCCGACATGTAGCGCACCAGTAGTTGTGGCACACCGAGGAACGGCAATCCAATCGCCATGAAGCTAACGGCAGCAACCCAACCCTTGATGCCGCCTTCGGTCAACACGAACATATTGGTCAAGTTCGGGTCCTGGGCATTCAGGTTGGAGACGATGCTGCTCCAGCCATCACCCGCATAAATTGCCGCAGCAGGCACAATGATCAGGCCAATGAGCATCAGCACGCCCTGCAGGACGTCGGTATAGGACACCGCCTTGTAACCACCGACAAATGTATAAGCGATAATAATCACGCCACCGACAGCAACGCCGGTCGCGTAGTCCATGCCCATGAAAGTGCTGAGCGCCTTACCTGAGGCGACCATTTGCGCCGTCATATACGTCGTGACCATCGTCAGGATAATGACCACAGCGATGGCGCGAATAAGGTGTCCTTTGTCCTCAAATTTCGAGGCTAGTACGTCCGGCACCGTGATCGAATCGTTGTCATCGCTAAGCCGCTTCAGACGCCGGGATATCAACCACCACGACAGTGCGATGCCTGCAATCTCACCGACGACGACCCAATAGGCCTGTGCGCCGACAGCGTATCCCATGCCGGTCAGACCGAGTAACAGCCAGCCGCTCTCACCGGTCGCATTGGTGCTGAATGCAACCACCCAAAAAGGCAGCTTTTTGCCGGCGAGGTAGAACCCGCTGAGCGTCCTTGTTTCGCGGCGACTCCAGGCGGCGAATGCCGCGAGCAAGCCGAGATATACAATGAGTACAACGACGATCGAATTCATGATGTTTTCTTAGCCTTGCTCGTCCCGGTCCCGGGTAATTCGCCCGGCGATAATGCCGGCGACGAGCAGGAAAACCCCAATGCTGAACAGGTACTCGGGAAATATTCGGAAAACGCCACAAATGACAATACCGGCAATATTCGCAAACTGGAAAATATTGATGAGCATGCTTTTGCGAACCACCGCTTTGGGAAAGCGCAATCGGGAAATCATCAGAATCGCCAGCACGAACATGACGATCGGCAGATATAGATGCAGAGGCAGCACGCTGGAAGTGTCCTGATGGTACAGCAACACCAGGACCATCGACGATAACAGACCGCCACCTGCCACTGTAATTGGCACACCGGTAAACCAACCTGTGCGAGGTTTGTCGGTGGCAAGATTGAAGCGTGCAAGCCGCATGGCTCCGGCAAGGACGAACACACCGCACGAGACGAGCAATACCCAGAACTGGCCCGACTCCAGCTCGACACCGGCGAACTGCAGGCCCACATTGAAGATGAGTACTGCTGGGGCGACTCCGAACGAGACGAGGTCTGCCATCGAGTCGAACTCGGCACCAAAATCGGAGGTCGCCTTCAAGAGACGAGCGGCAAGCCCGTCCATCGTATCGAGCAGTCCGCACCAGACGATAAGCCACGCCGCAAACACGAGATCGCCCATCTGCGCCGTCACGATCGAACCCAGACCGAGCAAGAGGCTCAGTGCGGTAAAGCTATTCGGAATCGAGTATCGGAGTCTTCCCATGGCAGGGCATATTCTGCCTGAATTTGGAGACGGTTACCTGCGCCCGCGAAATCCCCTGTTCGAAATCCCTATAGGCCCGGCGTCAACGACCACCTGCATTGGGATGCCGTCGCGAACGATATCCACAACCACCGACTGGCCCGGCGTTGCGCTCATCGTCTGGTCGCTGAGCTCACCGTAGGAAAAAACGCGTTGACCATCGTAGCCGACGATCTGGTCGCCAGACTGCAGTCCTGCGCGTTGTCCGGGAGATGATTCCAGTACAGAACCGACTGCTACGGACGTCGACCGGCCATTGGCTTCGAGGTATTGCTCGTACTCGGCGTCGCCAAGCTCGGCGCGAAGAGCCTGATCAGGGTCCAGTCGACTGCGGTCCGGCCGTTCGCCGGACTGGCGCGCATCAAACATCGCCTGCATGGAATCCATCTGCAACTCCGATTCGCGTTGCACAATCCACTCGGCACGATCGGGGGCAAAACCTGCCTCAATTAGCGTGTCCGCTCTGCCTTGCGTCGTACTCCCGGCACGAAAGCGGTCCGCACGCTCGCGCATTGCCTCGCGCTGCTGCTGTATTTCCGCGTCAAGTTCTTCAGACACTTCATCCGAGCCGCTCCGGAGTTGGTCCAGCTCGTCATATAGCGCTTGCAGCTCGTCTTCCAGCAGCAGACGGGCATTGCGCTCCTCAGCAACAGCTGCCTCGAGTGCAAGTACACGGTCCTCAGTGGCAGCGGACTGGTCGAAATAATTGCTCGGAATCGCCAGGGCTGACTCGTTCGGCAGCGGTTCGCGTACCGAAAACACGGCGGCCGCGGCGGCGATGACAGCGGCCAGGCTGATGGCGAACAGGATGACCTTACTATTCATTTCAGGTACCGGCGTCGGGGTTGCAACCTATTCTAACGCTTCGTGCATCTAACGGTTGACACGTATAGCAGTGCAGGCCGGAACAATACGAAAATTGCCTGTCTAATCTCGAAACAATATTCCCGGGAGATTCCGAAATGCGCAAGATCATTACACTCGTGGCTGCTTTGCTGGTCGCGTTGCCCACCGTATCGCTCGCCCAGGAAGAGGCTGAAGTCGACCCGAAATACACCTGGGACCTGACTGAGTTGTTTCCAACCGTTGAGGCCTGGGACCAGGCTCGCGAAGAAGTGCTGGCCGAGTTCGCAAATATTGAAACTCGCCGGGGCACCCTTGGCGACAGTGCCGAGTCCATGTACGAGGCCTATCGCCACGTCACGGACACGTTGCGCCAGGCCGGTCGCGTTTATGTCTACGCATCGCTAAATGGTGATGAGGATCTGCGTGTCAGCGAAACACAGGAAAGGGTGCAGCTTGCTCGAATCATGTTCGCGCAGTTTAATGAGGCCACAGCCTGGATGGCGCCCGAGCTCGTCGAAGTCGGCCGAGAGGTTGTTGAATCCTATATTAAGGAAGACGAACGGCTCGAATCGTTTGCATTCCAGCTGGACGACAGCCTGAGAAACGCACCCCACACGCTGGGCCAGGAAGCCGAACAGGCACTGTCGTACCTGTCGCAGTCATTTGGTGGGCCGTCGAGTACCTACAGCCTGATCGCCAACTCGGACATACCGTGGCCAACGATCACAACATCGGACGGTGAGGAAGTGCGTATCGACTCGCAGGGCTATGGCCGGGTTCGGGGCAGCGAGAACCGGGACGATCGTAAACTTGCGTTCGACACCTTCTGGAACAAGTGGCTCGAGTACCGCAGCTCAGTCGGCATGGTGTTGAATTCACATGTGCAGACACAGGTCGGTTTGGCCAAGGCGAGAAACTACGATGGCGTGCTGCACCGCGAACTGCACCAGGACAATATTCCTCCAGCCGTCTATCACACGCTCGTCGAAGAGGTGAACAAGGCGCTACCGACATTACATCGCTATTTCCGGCTGCGCGCGCGCATGCTCGGTATCGAGCAAATGCACTACTACGACATTTATCCGCCGCTCGTCTCGCTCGACAAGGAATTTGATATTGAAACGAGCAAAGAAATAACGCTTGAGGCCATGAGTGTTCTCGGCGACGACTGGGTCTCGCGGCAAAAGGCGGCAATGGACGAACGCTGGATGCATGTCTATCCGCAGCGCGGCAAGCGCTCCGGTGCCTACATGGCTGGATTCGCCTACGACGTGCATCCTTACCTGTTGCTCAATCACAACGACAACTACGCAGGATTGTCGACTTTGGCACATGAATGGGGCCATGCGATGCACACGCTGTATGCACGCGAGGAACAACCGTTCGAAACTGCCAGTTATGCAACCTTTATCGCTGAGATCCCGTCGACATCGCTGGAACTGATCCTGCAGGACTACATGACGAAGAACGCGGAATCAGTCGACGAGAGACTTTTCTACCTTGGTCATGCGCTCGAGGGTATGCGTGGCACGTTCTTCCGCCAAACAATGTTCGCCGAGTTCGAACTCGCACTCTATGAATCCGCGGAGCGAGGCGAGGCGCTGTCGGGACAACGCATTTCCGAAATTTATGGCGATATTTTGCGCCGCTATCACGGACATGATGAGGGCGTCGTTGTCATCGACGACCTGTACACCAATGAGTGGATGTTTGTACCGCACTTCTATCGCAACATGTACGTTTACCAGTACGCTACGTCGAAAACGGCGGGCACGGCTTTATACGCCAAGATCGTCGAAGACGGTGAAGCCGGCGTCGAGAACTACAAGGACCTGCTGCGGGCCGGTGGGTCCAATTATCCGTACCTGTTGCTTGTCGAGGCAGGCGTGGATCTCGCCAAGCCAGAGCCTTACGTGGCTATCGTCGCCAAGATGAATGCGATCATGGACGAGATGGAGTCTCTACTGGACGAGCTTGAATAACCGCGGCGTCGCATCGGGTTGACGGATATGGCGTCAACCCGGTGCCCGCAGATACAATCTTGCCCGGCGCCAGTTCGCCGCTGAAGTTCTGCACCTTCTGCCGCTGCGTGCCTGAACTATCGACATACTGAAACTGCACCTGCACGCCTGTCACCGACACCGGCGTGTCATTGCGCACCTGAACGACGATCTGACCGCCGTTCTCGCTGCCACAAGCTGAGGAAATGTATGACGCGGGCTGCGTTGGCAGCTCAAGTCTCAGCAATGCTTCATAGGCAGATTTCGCGACATCCCCACTGCCACTCTTGGCCACAATCTTGTAATGCTCGATCGCCTCGTCAATCTGCCCGCGTTGCTCTTTGATTTCACCCAGCGTGAGGTGCGCCGGGGCCGTCGGCATGATTTCCAGGCTGCGCTCGAGGTCGACGATCGCGGAATCCGTTTGGCCTAGCTCTTGTTTCGCAATGCCTCGTTGCAGGTGGTAGTAGAAAAAATCGTCACGACGAGTAATCGCGCGATTGTAGTTGGTCACGGCCATGTCGTACTGCTTGTTGACGAGCCGCACGTCGCCGCGCAACGCATGGAAGTTTGCTTCCTCGGGGAACAGCGTCAGCGCTTCGTTCGCCAGCGCGAGTGCCTCGTCGTTTTTCTTCTCGCCAAGTGCTTTGCGACCCTTGTCATAGGCATCGTAGGCGGGTTTGACCGCCATCGTTTTCTTCATCACAGCCGCATAGCGGTCGGTACCGAGTTCACCACCAGCCGGCAGTTTCTTGGCGCGGCGCCTGTTTTCCTTTACGCGTTCCTCTGATGGCGGATGACTCGCAAACAATCCACTCACCCAGTCCTGGTCGCGGCCTTCGCTCAGCTTTACGAAGGTCTCCTGCAATGCCACTGCACCTTGCGGGTCGTAGCCAGCCTTGGACATGTAGCGCATGCCGTACTTGTCGGATTCGAGTTCAGCATCGCGACCGTATTTTGAGAGTGTCAGCTGTCCCGCGAGTCCCGCCCCCATGGCGGCCAGATCGCCATAGCCGCTGTCGTTTGCTGCAACCGTCGTCGCCACGACCAAACCCTGCGTCATCATGCCGCGCGACATCTGCTGTGCACTGTGCCGCGCTGCAGCATGCACGACCTCGTGGCCCAGTACCGCGGCGAGCTCGGCCTCAGAATTGAGTTCGGTCAGCAGGCCGCGATTGATCGCGATCTTACCGCCCGGTAGCGCCCACGCGTTTGGTACTGAATTGTTCAGCACAACAAATTCATACGGCAGTTTGACTTCGCTTACAGCTGCGAGCTTGTGCCCCACCGAGCTGACGTACTCCGTGAGTGCCGGATCGACGTCATAAGTACCGCCTTGCGACTGCTGCATAGGCACATAATTCTGCAAGCCCATGGCAAGCTCCTGCTCACCGCTGACCAGCATGAGTTCACGGTCACCGGTCACCGGGTTGACGGCACAGGCGCTAAGCGCGCTCAGCACCAGGTAAGAAATGACACGTCGCATGATCATTGCATCATTATACGGAAATGGCAGGGGTACGAGGTGTAAGTGAAATCCCGGATTACGGCAGACATTCTCTGAGTGCACGATGATTAAGTAGCATTGAGGCCCGGAAATGACCCTATTACTCGCAGACCTTCTTGACGATCTTCGCGCAGACCACCGCAATATGGCGGTCATGCTGGACCTGCTTGGCCAGCAGGTTGAGCACATACGAGACGGAGAGCGGCCCGACTACGAGTTGGTCCACGACATCATGCGCTACATGACCGTCTACTCCGATGCCGTACATCACCCGAAGGAAGACTTGCTTTATGGAGTGTTGAAATCCGAAAAACCGGAGATGGCTAAAGGACTCGAACGTGTCGAACCCGAACATCAGGAACTTGCCAAACTCGGCGAGGCCCTGCGAAACGATGTCGAAGCCGTTGCGTCCGGCGCCACAGTCACCCGCGAGCGGCTCGTCGAGGACACGAGCAACTACGTGACGCTGCTGCGAAAGCACATGGCGTGGGAAGAGGAAGATTTGTTCCGGCGCGCCAGGGATCTTGTGAACAGCGAAAAAGAAATGTTCATCGACATATCGAATTTCGACACACTCGATCCCGTATTCGGTCCGGAACGAGAGCACTCGTTCGCGAACCTGCTACAAAATATCAAGGACCTGTCCGCGTCGTAGGAGCCCGCCCCAGCGGGCGATATCAAAAATACCAAGCGAGTTGGGCAAACACGCCTACGTCGATTGACAGGTATCTATTCGGTATACCCGATTCCGGGCCGCCAAACTCCGTTCCATTACTGCCCAATGGCAGGTTCAGGCTACCGAGAAAGGTCATGTTGTCACCCAGGCTGTACTGAGTAACAAACTGCAACAGCGCGCTCGGATCATCAACGTTGCCGACAAGTGTGGGCGTGATCGTCCATAACGCGGACATCTCGATCATCAGGCTGCCTGCGAGATAATTCCGATCGTCCCCGTCGAAGTAGTACTCGGCCGTGCCGCTGACGTTGTGGTCTCCCCACATCCATGAGTGACTCAGGTTAGCGACGACTTCGACGATGGTGTCGCTGTCCGTATCCGTGACAACGACGTCGCCTCGCCACACGGCGCCGCCCAGGCTACCAGCGCCGCCAAGGCCGAAAACCGTATCGCTGTGATTCTCAGCGACTAGGATGTCGTACTCGATCTCACCGGCGAAGCCGTGGTACTTAAGCGCGACTGTGCCCTGATCACTTTCGACATCGCCACTAGCTGGATCGCGGCGAAAGACCGCGGCTCCCTGGACATCATCGCCGTTATCCCGCAAGTACTGTGCGTATACCATGTCGTCACCGGTCTTGTACTCGGTGTCGATCGTCGTCGGATCGAACGGGTTGACGAGGTCCATCGGGGCAAAAAACAGACCGTTGCCCCACGACAGGGCTTGCCGCCCTACCCTGATCACGGCCTTTTCGCCGGTATAGCCGAACCAGAGGCGATCG
>Ga0209165_10000363_pt1 | contig 16300 bp, 18 predicted proteins | sample tdAd001_FD_187122 | JGI IMG/M metagenome (GOLD analysis project Ga0209165, IMG submission 187122) | Marine sediment microbial communities from the Atlantic coast under amendment with organic carbon and nitrate - tdAd00.1 (SPAdes)... | ecosystem: Environmental > Aquatic > Marine > Coastal >... | reverse complement strand
TCGACCGTTTCGGCCTTGACTACCGCGCGGTAAACGCCGATTCCGGCGCGATCGGGGGTAGTACCTCGCAGGAATTTCACGTGCTCGCTGATTCAGGTGAGGATGCGATCGCATTTTCGGACCAGGGCAATTATGCTGCCAATATTGAAACGGTCGAAGCGCTGCCACCAGGCACTGAGCGCGCGGCGCCCGGTGCTGAAATGCAGACCGTCGACACGCCAGGCATGTACAGCATTGAAGACCTTGCCAACGGCCTTAAGCTTAGCGCGCGGCAATGCCTGAAAACGCTTATTGTCGAAGGTGAAAATGATGATCTGGTTGCGCTGGTATTGCGCGGTGATCACGAACTTAACGCACTCAAGGCGGAGCGACTCGAAGGGATAGTGAGCCCGCTACGCCTGGCCCAACGCGAGCAAATAAAACAGCTGCTCGGTAACGATATCGGCTCCATAGGACCGGTCGGTTTAGGTATCAAAACCTACGTCGATCATAGCGCCGCGATCATGAGCGACTTCGTCTGTGGCGCGAACCAGGATGATAAACACTTCATCAACGCTAACTGGGGGCGGGATTGCGTTGAACCTGTGGTGGCTGATATTCGTAACGTGGTTGATGGTGACCCGAGTCCTGATGCAAAAGGACGGCTAAAAATTCTGCGTGGCATCGAAGTCGGTCATATTTTTCAGCTAGGCCAGAAATACTCGGAATCGATGCAAGCTATGGTGCTCGGTGAACAGGGTAAGACGGTTGCTCCGTTTATGGGTTGTTATGGTATTGGCGTCACGCGCGTGGTCGCAGCGGCAATCGAGCAAAACCATGACGAGCATGGCATTGTATGGCCCGAGACGCTGGCACCTTTTCAGCTAGCGATCTGTCCAATCAATTATCACAAATCGGAGGCCGTCAAACTGGCGACCGACAAACTCTATCAGGATTGTCTTGACCGCGGGCTCGAAGTTCTGCTCGACGATCGTGCATTGCGCCCTGGGGTTATATTCTCCGACATGGAACTGATCGGCATACCACATCGAATTGTCTTAAGTGAACGCGGCCTCGGGGCACAACAGTTTGAATACAAGGGTCGCAGCGATGACAGTGCCAGGGAAATATCACTCGATGAGCTGACGCCCTTCCTTGACGAACTTTACCCCAACCAATGCGCTGCCGGATAAAACAGCTTGCCACGATCATAACCTTCGCCCTGCTGGCAATGGCAGCGGCTCATCCGGTTCATGCTTCAACCGATCCGGAGCTGCGCAAACTTCTAAAAGAAGCCATCGAATCCGACGCTGGATTTGAAGACCGCTTCGATGCGCAGGTATGGCTCCTCGACATGTCGCGTCGACTTGAAATATTTGTGCAGGATCCCGAAACGCGAATTGATATGCTCAAATTGGTTCATTACGAGGCCCGGCGCGTCGACATCGAGCCCGAACTGGTGCTTGCGGTGATTGAAGTGGAAAGTCGTTTTGATGAGTACGCGATTTCGGTTTCAGGCGCCCGCGGGTTGATGCAAGTCATGCCTTTCTGGCTCAACGAAATCGGTATCTCGGATCAGAACCTGTTCAAGATTCGCACTAATTTACGCATGGGCTGTACGATATTGCGTTATTACATCGACATGGAGCCGCACGACCTGGGACGCGCACTGGCACGTTACAATGGCAGCCTCGGCAAGACAATTTATCCCAATAAGGTAGTTAAGGCTCTGCACAAGCGCTGGTTTAAGCAATAACATTAAGGAAGATTGATGTGGGTACAGGCAGTACCTGGAAAATTCAGGATTCCCCGTTTCGACCTTTACTGTCTGCAGAGCGTCTAAAGCGGAATGACGCGAGTCGATAACAAAAATATAGCCAGGAAGCGGCGCCGACAAACTTAAAGCCCTCCTCTACTGTCTGAACATGTGCGTAATCAAACGGAAATTTCCTTTGATTCAGATCGACATATATTGACAGGGCTAGCAGACCCCCGGCAGACAAAAACGCAAAGCCTTCTATTTCCATGAGGTTTTTAAAGTAGCGAACCAGCAAGATAATTGTAAACACAGCATAACAAAGAAAAACGGCTCTTTGCGGTAGATAGCGGTCATGCAACAGGAAAAAATCATCGACGGCTAAAACAAGGGATAGCATACCTATCAGGATGAGTAACTGTTTTTGTTTTTGCGCAGAGACAAATCCACCAACCCCGGCACTAAATAAACAAATCGCCCCCGAACAAACCCATAGCCAGACACCGATATTAGAAAGAAATCCGAGAAAACTGGACTGCCCCGTCTGCTGCGCCGGGTCTCTTAGAATTTCCCTGAGGCTGAATCCATCTGACAACATTACTTCAAGCGCAATAGCATAAAACAACATCGCCGGGACGGCGGCAAAAAAGAGCCAGGATAAAATCCGCCGCGCATTGAATATCCGTTTAAGGAGAAGAAAATTAGACACAATATTCCCGATAGTTATGGCTTGATGCCATGGTTGTTTTATGGCTGAAACAAATGTCGCGTGAATTGACAAATAATACGTCGAGCACGCCTAGTATATACCAAGTATTCTTCAGATCTATGTTCAGACAGGCTACCCGTGCCGGCTGGATAGCGACAGGTCTAGCGTGGTTTTGCCGTGATCCGATAATTGATATACACGCCTACTGCGCTAATCACCGACAAAAGTACCAGGGGGCCAAACACCGATATATCGAGGAGCATATCCAGTGACAGCGAATCGGTTGCACTGTTGATCACACGTGCATAAATATACGACTTGATGCCAATTCCGAGCACTGCCGCGACTACGAAATGACTTAGCTTTGCATTCAAGATACCGGAACTGTAATTGACTAACGAGTGTGGAAACCCGGGAAAAACCCGCATCGCAAACAGCGATAGAAAATTGTCCTGTGCCTGCAGCAATTTATAACTGCGCGAGTTCTTGATTCTTGTCTTCCATTCCTCGGTCAGGTAACCCGAAAACAGGTAAGCACCCAGCCCCCCCAAAGCGCCACCCGCGGCCAGGATAAAAGTCGCCATGGCAGGGTCGTAGAGTGGCGCCACGATCCAGAGAAACACAGAACCGGCTAAAGCAAAGGTAAACAGGATAATCTGTGCCAGGATCAATACCGGAATAAGCCACCAATGTTGCGCAAATTCCCGGGCGACCGTAAGAAGTTGCCTGGCATCAAGCAATCCCGCGACTTCCATCGCCAGGCCTAGCGTAATCAGTAAAACAACGATTACCAGTTTTTTGACATGCCGTCGAATCAATCGAATTCTCTATTTCGAATTAGCATTTGTTAGCAGGGTGTTACTCGATATCAATAGCTCTCGCCGGCTTCCAACTCGCGTGATGCAGCAACCAGTCATCCTCCTTGATCAGCTGCAGCTCGAAATTATAGATCTGCGCCCGCAATGCAGCAATCGCATCGACATCGGAGATTACACTCCCCGCCATCGCCACGTAAAGCCGGACTGTGGCCTGGTTTTCAGCGAACAGGTTGATTTCTTCGATTTTGGTAAAAAGATACAAATTTTTATGCCTGAAGAAATAGGCCCTTAACAGGCCGCCAAGTCGTTGCTTGTTATAACCTTTCTGATCGAGATAATTGTCATGAATTAAATCGCTCAAGTCATCGAGCTCACGGTTTTCAGCAGCTTCCACCCCGGATTTAACGAAAAGTCGGATCTCATCCTCAGGCGAATTCGTAGTTTCATTGCAGGCCTGGAGCAGCATCACCGCCCATACCAGGCAGAACACAGGGGAGCTTGATTTCATTATGCTGTAAAAACTAGATGTCGTAGCGTGGCGGGGCTACTTTGAGAACTTCTTCGATGGTGGTCATACCGCGCGCTACCTTTTGCGCACCGGCAAGGTTAAGCGGTTTCATGCCCTGTCGAAGCGCGGATTTACGAAATTTCACCAGGTCAAAATTATCGCTGACTGCACGTTTTAAGTCATCGCTCATAGGCATCATTTCGTATATACCGACCCGTCCGATGAAACCGGTCTGTCGGCATTCGAGGCAGCCTTCGGCAGCCGAAATATTTGCCGGTGGCGATGTTGTCCAGGGTTTGATCAAAGCCTGCCAATCGAGCAGGTCCAGTCTTGTCTCCTGTTTGCAATGCGGACACAGTGTGCGTACCAGGCGTTGCGCCACGACCCCGATCAGAGTGGCGGTAATCAGGTAAGGAGGCACCCCGATTTCAGTGAGTCGCGCGATTGCGGACGGCGCGTCATTGGTGTGCAGGGTGGATAACACCAGGTGCCCGGTGAGCGCCGCCTGAACCGCCATTTCAGCGGTTTCCCGATCCCTTATCTCACCGACCATGATGATATCCGGGTCCTGACGCAACAGGGTTTTCACCCCGGTGGCAAAATCCAGATCGATTTTCTGCTGCACCTGCATCTGGTTAAAACTGGGTTCAACCAGTTCGATCGGGTCTTCAATCGTACAAACATTCACTTCCGGTTTAGCCAGCTGCTTAAGGCTTGTATATAGCGTCGTGGTTTTGCCCGACCCTGTCGGACCAGTCACCAGGATGATGCCATGAGGGCGGGAAATCATATTGTTCCAGGTATCTGATTCCGATTTTTCAAAGCCCAGTGCAGCAAAATTCTTCACCAGCACTTCAGGATCGAAAATTCGCAGTACCAGTTTTTCTCCGAACGCGGTCGGCATACTCGACAGGCGCATCTCGATCTCGGCACCGTCCGGGGAAAGTGTTTTGATGCGGCCATCCTGGGGTTTCCGTTTCTCGGCCACATCGAGCCGCCCCATAATCTTGATACGGCTTACCACCGCGGCCGTGATATTGGCTGGAATCTCGTATACCTGGTGCATAACACCATCGATACGAAAGCGCACATTGCCCTGCTCGCGGCGGGGTTCAACATGAATATCGCTGGCACGTTGACTGAACGCATATTGCATCAACCAGTCAACAATACTGACTATGTGTTGATCATCGGCATCCACCTGGCCGGACTTGCCAAGTTCGATCAACTGTTCCAGATTCTGGATATTGCCTGGTAACTCACCGAGGGACTTGTTACCTGCGCCTTCCATTGCCCTGCTGACACTATAGAACTCAATCAGGTAGCTTTTTAGCTGGCTCGGGTTTGCCAGCATCGCGGAAATCGGCTTGTTGACGATACGGTCAAGCTCATCCTTCCACTCCAGGTTGTAGGGATCGGTAACCGCGATTACAACTTCTTTTTCCGTAACCTCGACCGCGAGAATACCGAAGCGTGATGCGTAAGCGTAAGACATGATGGAGGTGCAGGATGCAACGTCCATTTTCAGGGGATCAAAGTGATAGCGATTGTGTCCGGACTGTTTGGCCAGCCAGTCGGTCAGCATATCGAGGCTAAGCATCTGCTCTGGTTGGGATTTATTATTCCAGTCTCGGCTGGCAATAATTTCCAGGGGATGCAGGTTTTTTCTATCCTGGGCGGAAACCAGCGAGGTAACCATGCTCGCCTTTTCCTGCTCAACGATATCCTGCGATACCAGCTGCTCGAGTATCCAGTCCAGGGTACAGGCGGATTTAGTCACATTTTAGTCTTTAGCGAATCTTCAATTGATGTTAGCAGGATTTCCGGGAGTTGCAGTGCAGATTAATGTGAACAGATTTACTGCGCTTGATAGTTCTGCATAAACTGCTCGATCATCTCCCGCGTGACCGGTCCTACCTGCCGAGCTACCACCTTGCCCTGCGGTGTTACCAGGAACGTGGTTGGCAACCCGGGAATCAAGCCTAATTCTGATTGCTGGGTCGGCTTCGACACAAAAATCGGGTAGGTGATGAAATAATCTTCAAGAAATTCCAGCAAGCGCTGCTTGCCGATTAGTTCAGTGTTGATCCCGATAACCACCGCATCGTCGGCAGCGGTATGCTGGTCATGAAAAGACTGCAGTTCAGGCATTTCTACGATGCAGGGAGGGCACCAGGTAGCCCAGTAGTTAACCACCAGCCACTTGCCCTGGTAACTGCTTAAATTAACCTTATTTCCATGCACGCCGGTCAGCGGCATATCCACGGCTAGCGCGGTTAGCGGCGTGACAATCAATAACAGCAGGACAAACAATACGCGCATCATAAAATCAGACTTCAAACCTCACATCCTCCCTGCAACTAGGAGAATTATTCCAGCGTTTAGTTCATATTTTTTCGGCATAACCAGCGAGGCGTAAGCAGGCACAAAAAAAGCCCGCTATATGCGGGCTTTCTAGATCTGACAGATAGTGTACTACTGGGCCAGATAATCCAGGTCGGATGCCTCGGTTTCACCGACTGTCCAGGCGCCTCTATTCTTCGCATGAGCGATCGCGTTAGCGCGGTCGTCACCCTTGGCTTTAGGGATATAGAAATACTGCCCAGGGAAAATCAGATCGGCATCTTTAATTTGACCCGAGTTAGCCTTGTAGATTAGCGGCCACTGGAAAGGGTTCCCGTAAATGCTGTCCTGCCCGGCGATGTTCCACAGATTATCGCCACCGACAACCAGGTAACCACCGATATATGGCGATTCTTCTTCCATGACTACGACTTCCTCGACCACCACTTCGGTTTGCATTGAGGCGATGGCTGCTGCAGCAGCATCTTCGGCCTTGTTAGCCAGGGCCTTGGCGCGCACGTTTTCACAGTCTGCGGCTGCTTGCTCCGCTTCTGCGATTACCTGGGCGTTTTCTTCCCACTCAGCACCGAGGTTTCTGGCTCGCGCGTTCTTGAGCTTGGCCGCATAAATAGCATTTCGAACTTCAGGGGTTGCGCCCTGACATTCTTCTTCCACCACGGTGGTCATTTCATCAGTCTGTTGCTGACAGCCGACGATCATAGCGGACGTTAAAACGGCAATCGCCGCAACCTTAAGGAGTTCTGTTGGTTTCATCTGTTATTTTCTCCGAGAACTTTATCGTTTATCAAAATTTAGTACTAATGTTTATTGGTTGCCCATTTTGCCAAGAAGACTACATTGATCAACCCTTTAGAGCAAGTTTTTAATGTAAATATTACTCAATTACGAAGCATTATAGACCAGTTTTCGGGCTTTGCCCGAAAGTGAAAAATTATCCTGATCAGGTATCCTCGGCGAACGCATACAACAGCCTATTGATAAAACGACATCGTTAAGGTAAAACATCGTCAATTTCGATCGCCAGGGGTCCAGAAATGGATAACGTCAGACTCGTCATTTACCATAACCCCAGTTGCAGCAAATCTCGCGAAACGCTGCAGATACTGGAAAACCACGATTTAAGCCCCACGATTGTCGAATATCTCGATAATCCACCCACGCGGCAGGAGTTGAAGAAAATTATCGAGATGTTAGGCATCTCTGCACGTGACTTGCTACGCACGACCGAACAGATTTACGAGGATGCCAAACTTGACAGCGGGGCATTATCGGAGGATGAGATTATCACCGCGATTTGTCAGCACCCGGCATTGTTACAGCGTCCGATCGTGGTTTCGGGCAACCGGGCGGTAATTGGCCGTCCGCCTACCAGGGTGCTGGATATCATTGCATAAAATACTTATCGTTTATTTCAGCCGGCATGGCAGTGTCGCGCGCATGGCCGAACAGATTAGCCTTGGTGTCGACTCCAACCAGGCTTGCGAGGCATTGTTGCGTAGCCTTCCGGCGGTATCGACGACCACCGAGCAGAGTGTGGAGACAGTTCCCAGCGAAGGCGTGCCTTATGCCCGTATCTCCGATCTGGAAACCTGTGCCGGATTAGTGGTTGGCAGCCCCGGATATTTTGGCAATATGGCCGCACCGTTAAAGTACTTTTTCGATCAGACCAGTTCCCTGTGGCTTGGCGGAGCAATGATTGGCAAACCGGGGGGCGTATTTACCGCGACTTCGAGTATGCACGGCGGACAGGAAACCGTGTTGACCAGCATGATGTTGCCACTGTTGCATCACGGCATGCTGGTAACCGGCATCCCCTACTCTGAACCAGCAATTAATCAGACTAAATCCGGGGCAACCCCCTATGGCGCCAGCCATGTCGCCGGCCAGGAAGGCCAGGAGTTGAGTGAGCATGAACGCCTGGCCTGCAGGGCATTAGGTAAACGTATTGCCGATCTCGCCTGCAAACTAGTACCCCTTCAATGAGATACCTTAGGATGCAGCCGCTTCAAATCATCAGCATGTTGTCCTGGTTCAGCTTGTTTGTTTTTCAATGTGGGCTGATTTGGCCAGATCTGGGAGTGGATTATTACTGGGTACTTTTGCTATCCCTGCCCCTGCTATTCCCACTCAAGGGTTTACTGAACAATCGACTCTATACCTATCGATGGATTGGTTACATGACGCTGGTTTATTTCTGTATCGGTATTAGCGAACTGGTCTCGAATCCGCTGCTGCGCGTTTATGGTTTCGGCACCACGGTCTCAAGCATTTTACTGTTTCTGGCAAGTATCTATTATGCCCGCTACCTGGGACAACAAGCGCAACAATAAGCTAGCCCGTGTATTGCACGAAGCCGGTGCATGGAACTAATTAAGGTATTGATAAAAATAAGGTTGATGAGAATTTAACATGCTTTTAATTCCCGACTTCGTTCCCTTCATGCAATATGCGGGCTAGTCCCCGGGTTCCAGCAGCGCCTGCTTGATCAATGGTATCGTAACTTTACGCTGTTGTGACAGGGATGCTCCATCGAGGCGCCGCAAAATTGCCATTTGCGTGGCAAGGTTGCGCGCATGGTGGGTCATTAAATAAGAAATCACATCCTCGGCTAACTCGATGCCGATCAACTGCGCTCGTTTGCGCAGAATCTGACGAATTTCGATATCGTCGCTGCAGGGCAATTGCAGCATCAACCCCCATTGCAGACGCGAACGAAAATCATCAAGCGTAGTTTCGAGATCCTCTGGTCTATGGGTCATCGCAAACACAAACCGGCAATCTCCATCTCGACACCGATTGATTACCTGATAAAAACAGGCTTCCCATTCCGCATTTCCTGCTATCGCGTCAAGGTTATCGATCGCCAGCACATCGCAATGACTAAATCCTTCGAACTCATTCGCATCGCATTGCAATAGTTGCTTCGCATCATAGATTTGCAATACCACATTTTTTTGTCGCGCATAGTCGGCGCTGGCATTTAGCAAATGAGTCTTGCCGCTGGCAGTCGTTCCCCAAAGCCCGATTTGAGCTTCACCATCACCCTGAATCAGTGCCTTCAGGCTAGCAATAATTAAATCGGCCCGGTCGGAGATGAAATTTTCAAAGCTGTACTGACGGTCTAGCGAAAGCGGTAATGCTATCTGTTTAATTGCTCGCTCCACGGCCTATATAGCTATAGTTCATAATAATCTGGGCCTCACGTTCACCGCTCACCTGAGGAAAATCCTCCTGCTCCAGAACCTCTCCAAAATCGATCAGTCGCTGTAAGTCCTCCGGACTGTTACGCAGCTGCAAACGATAAGTGATGACGTCCTTGTTTATCAGTGCAACACGCACGCTATCGACCACGCTTAAGGATTTGAGATACTTCCGCACCGCGATAAGATTATCGATACCCTCGAGCGAGGAAACGCTCAGTAACAGCGACTGTTCAACGCGCCGATGGTCTTCCAGTGCATACTCCAGTGCCAATACTTTGGCAAGATGCTTGATAGCCTGGTCGATTACTGCCTGTTTGGCAGAAGCCTCAAATTTCCACTTGAATATTTGCTCCGCAAAGCGAACGTCCCAGTCACCCTGCCAGCCTTTACCGCTGCGGCCTACAATCTGACCTACCAGCAGCGCGTCAGGCGCGTAACGCGTAGCCATGATTTTAATATTGTCATATTGGCGTGAAACGATATCACCAATCTTGACCAATGCTATATCTTCGAGATCCATTAACGGGAACAATACCGGCACTGCATGGATCGAAGCGGCCCGGTCAAGCGCATCGACCAGATCAGGCGTCGAGTCGTCAGCAACCAGTTTTATATTTTCATTTACATCATAGGAAATCACCAACAGGGTACTCGGGCGTTCGCGCCCCCACACCGGGAAATTATTTTCGCGTAACAAACTTTCGATCAATTGCTGATTGAAGTCTATGCGCAGATAAAGTCGCCCCGCATCAAATTCCTCGTCATCCGGCAAACTGCGGCTAATATAGCGAAATTGTTTGACGTAGCGGGCACTGCCCTGGATAGGCCGTTCAAAGGCAGGACTACGCAGGGCTTCATCCGAGCCACTAACTTTAACGATTACCTGTTTGAAAGCCTCGCTGAAGGATTCAAGCCTTAAACTGGTAGTTTGGTCGGCAACCGGCAACTCCACCGTAAACAGATCCTCGACGGTAACCGCTGCAGCGGGCCCATGTAATGTACCCAGCAGTACCGCCAGTAACGTAACAACTTTGTAGGACTTCATCGTTTCCCTATTTTCATCAACGGACATTTGCATACAAGGCGTGTAAAATAACACACCAATATTATTTCCTGAACCTACAATCCATGAATACCGAAACATCCCTTAATTATCGCGACGCGGGTGTCGATATTGACGCAGGCAACGAACTGGTGGAGCGCATCAAGCCGGCGATTAAATCTACCCACCGCGAAGGCAGCGTCGGCAGCATCGGGGGGTTTGGAGGTTTGTTCGAGCTGCCTTTGGAGCGCTACCAGAACCCGCTAATGGTATCAGGCACCGATGGTGTCGGCACCAAACTCAAGCTCGCAATCGAACTCGGCATACTTGATGGTATCGGTATCGACCTGGTTGCTATGTGCGCCAATGATATCGCGGTACTCGGTGCCGAGGCACTGTTTTTTCTGGACTACTACGCTACTGGTCGACTCGAAGTTGATCAGGCCGAACAGGTAATCAAAGGCATAGCGGTCGGATGTCAACAGGCAGGCTGCGCGCTGATTGGCGGTGAAACCGCGGAAATGCCAGGCATCTACCAGCCTGGTGATTTTGACCTTGCCGGATTTTGCGTCGGCATCGTAGAAAAGGAGCACATCATCGATGGTAGCCAGGTAGCCGAGGGAAATCGCCTGATCGCGCTGGCATCTTCGGGCGTGCACTCCAATGGTTTTTCGCTGGTGCGCAAAATAATCGAGGTTACGGGCGCAAGCCTGGCACAGGATTGCAGTGGCCAGTCACTTGCAGACACATTGATCACACCGACGCGGATCTATGTCAGAAACCTGCTGGCGCTAGCTCGCAATTGTCAAATCAACGCCATTGCCCATATTACCGGCGGCGGCCTGGTGGAAAATGTTCCTCGCGTATTGCCGCAGAATCTCGGCGCCCGAATCGATTTGTCCAGCTGGCAACTACCACCTGTTTTTAGCTGGTTGCAAAAGGCCGGTAACGTCGAACAACCGGAAATGCTGCGGACCTTTAATTGTGGCGTCGGCATGGTACTGGCGATCGATACCGAGCACGAGCAGCAATGCCTGGATCAGCTCCAGGCGCTTGGAGAAACCGCCTGGGTAATCGGCGACATTGTCACCCGTGGAGACCAACCCGCGGTCGTCTTTACATGAGCGAGCCTCTCAAGCTGGCGGTTTTGATCTCAGGCAACGGCAGTAATCTGCAATCCATAATCGATGCCATCGAGCTGGGCAGGCTTAATGCGCAAATTAAGGCGGTCGTTTCCAATAACAGCGCAGCCTATGGCCTGGTGCGTGCCACCCAACATGGCCTTAGTACCTGGGTTATCGATCATCGAGACTATCAGGACCGCGAGCAATATGATGGTGTATTACAGCACTATCTCGAATCCGTCGCTGCGGACTATATTGTGTTGGCAGGCTTCATGCGTATCCTCGGCCCCGGAATCATAAAAGCTTTTGAGCATCGAATTCTTAATATTCACCCGTCGTTACTGCCTGCCCATAAAGGCCTGAACACCCATCAGCGTGCACTCGACGACCATGCAACGCATCATGGCGTTAGTATTCATCTGGTTACCGCAGAACTCGATGATGGTCCGATAATATGCCAGGCCAGATATCCAGTCGAAGCTGGCGATCGTGTCGAAGACCTGCAAACAAAGGGTCATCGACTTGAGCATAAGATGTATCCGCAGGTATTGTGCTGGCTAAGCAATAACAAACTAACAATAGAAGGAGGCCGGCTTTACTATGAGAAGGCCTTGCTCGAACAACCGATTTCATTTAGTCCCTAGCCTGATACTGCTAACGCTGTCGCTAGTCTCTCCCGGATTGGCTGCCGAAGTTCCGCTGCGATCATTCACTGCCAATTACGATCTGCATAAAGGCAGTATGCACATTGCCGTCTCAGAAGTTAGCCTGCAACAAATGGACCAGCTTTGGCGTTGGCGTGCGACAACCGCGACGAGGGGAATATATGCCTGGTTTATCAACAATAAGCCCTATTCCGAGACCAGCTTTATCCAGGCTAACGATGAAATGAAGATCCAGCAGATTTTGCATGCCGACCCGGGTGACCCCGAGAAAAATGAATCGGCCAGCTTCGACTGGGCCAGGGGCAGTGTCGAGGTGCTCAGAAAAGGCAAGCATAAACAGCTGACGCTGGACACGGAGGTATATGATCATCAAAGCATCCACCTGCTTGCAGTCTCGATGCGCATGCAACAGCTGAACGAGGCAACTGTTGATTTTTACCGCAAAGGCAAGATAACCAGGTCAACATTAGTCTATAGCGGGAAAGGCAATGTCGATGTCAACGGTAAAACCGTGGCTGCCGAAATTTTCGAACAGATAATTGGGAAATCAAAAACGAAGATGAAATATTACTATGCTGCTGAAACCCCGCTGTTGCCATTACGGGTCGAAAAACTCAAACCCGGGAAGAGTCCTGTCACTCTGACGCTGCGCAAAGTTAACTGGGACCTATAGGCGGGTAAAGCCTTCTTCTTTTTCCAGACGCTCAATTTCCGTGGGCGCAAATGGAACCTGTTCAATGAAACTGGGGAGTTCGCTTTGCTCGATTTGGAGTGTCCGCATCATCGTCTGGCAGGCCTTGATGTCAATAATGTTATCCTGATCGAGCAAGCGTGCACGCTCTACCATCGACTGGTTTAAGCTGTAACCGCCTTTCTGAAATAACTTCAGTTCATTGCCGTGTAACACAATAGCAATTTTACTATGTTCATCTGGATCAAAGAGCTCACGTAGATCTTCAGCGCGGTTGAGTACTACATCGAGCTGCTGCGTGGTCTGTACGGTTACGCTGAATACGTATCCGGGGGGTTCGGCTTCGCCTGACACGAGCGTCGAGCTGGCTGACAATACTATCAGCAGCGCGAATATCGACAGGTAACGCGCCAGCATACTAATCGGAACCGGCAATCGTCATATTATTTATCAATATCGAACCACAGCGAATGCTGCTGCGCAAATCGATGTCCTTGCCGATTTCCACAATGCCTTTAAACATTTCACGCAGGTTGGAGGCAATGGTGACTTCTTCTACCGGATAATCGAGCTTGCCGTTTTCGACCCAAAAACCAGCGGCACCACGCGAGTAGTCCCCGGTGACGTTATTCACCCCGTGCCCCATCAGCTCGGTTACCAGGAATCCACGATGCATCGTGGCAAGACATTCGTTAAAGGTCTTACCGGTGTCATCCAGGGTCAGATTATGCACTCCGCTGGCATGCCCGGTTGTCGTCAACCCCAGCTTACGCGCGGAGTAACTGTCCAGCAGGTAATTCTGGACTACACCATCGATAACCAGTTCTGCTTCGTTTGTCGCCACGCCTTCCGCATCAAAATTGGCCGAACCCAGTGCCTGCGGAATAAAGGGCTTTTCGTATAACTGCAAAAATTCGGGAAAAACTCGTTCTCCCTCCGCACCCAGCAGAAAACTGGCCTTACGATACTGTGCGGCGCCCCCGATAGCGGCAGTGAAGCTGCCGATGATGCCACGCGCAAGCTCGGGTACGAACAGCACCGGCGCCTGCTGGGTTTTGAGTTTGCTGGCATCCAGTCTGCGCACGGTGCGTTCGGCAGCCATTTCACCTACGCTACGCGCACTGTCAAGACCATCGGCATGGCGACTGATGTCATACCAGTAGTCACGCTGCATATTGCCATCGGACTCAGCCACAACCGAGCAGCTGATGCTATGCCGGGTTTTGTGCTGCGCCTGCAAAAAACCATGTGCGTTACCATATACCGAAAGACCAGCGCTCGAATCAACCGCAGCCCCTTCAGAATTGACGATACGCGGATCAAATTCAAGCGCGGAATTCTCACATTCAAGCGCCAGGTCGATAACCGCCTGCGGTTCAATATCCCAGGGATGATACAGGTCAAGATCATGTATTTCACTCGCCATCATTTCAGCATCGGCCAGGCCGGTACAGGGGTCCTCCGACGTATAGCGAGCAATATTGCACGCGGCCTCGACTGTTTTGCGAATCGCTTCCGGGTCAAGGTTCGAGGTGCTGGCGCTGCCCTTGTGCTGGCCAACATACACACTGATACCCAGACCATTGTCCTGCTGGTGCTCGATAGTTTCCACGGAACCCATGCGGGTTGCCACCGACAAGCCCTGAGACACCGATAAGCCTGCCTCGGCCTGGGTTGCACCCTTAGCCAGTGCCATTTTAAGCGTGTCGGCGACGATGTTTTTAAACGATTCCGCCTGCGGAAATGCTAAGATGTTGTTTTTTTCAAGGTCCATAGAATTATTTTATCCTACAAAGTTATGGAAAACGAAGCACAGTTTGATGAAAACGAAATCGCTAGCAAGTCTCAACTCAAACGTGAAAGCCATGCCATCCGGGATCTGGGCAAAAGACTCGCTGCATTACCCGCTGAACAGCTAGCGCGGATTCCGCTGGATGAACCGGTACGCGAAGCAATAGCACTCGCACAACGCATTCAAAACAAGCGCAGCGCGCTTAAACGCCATTACCAGTTCCTGGGCAAGCTACTGCGCGCTCGGGATACTGATCCTATTTTCGAAGCTTTGGCCGAAATTGACAATGCGAGTCAGCACTCGATCCAGCTGCATCACCGCGCGGAACGCTGGCGCGATCGAATCATTGAGCAGGGCAACGACGCAATCGATGCACTCGTAGCCGAAATCGCCCATGCCGACCGCCAGAAATTACGACAATTATGGCGCAACCACCTCAATGCCAAAACCGACGCCAAACGCAGCCAGCATTCTCGCCTGATCTACAAAGAAATCAAGCAATCCTTCGACAGCTAGCCTGCATATTGCATGCAGGCTAGTTGCGACTAATCGGGGCTGGCGGGGATGATCGGGGTTTTGCAATCGACGTCGGCGTTCTGGGCGCGGTTGCGCAGGTAGTGGTCCATCAGCACGATGGCAAGCATGGCCTCCGCAATCGGCGTCGCACGAATACCGACACAGGGGTCATGCCGACCCTTGGTACGAATTTCGACCGCGTTGCCATCGACATCGACAGATTTACCTGGCAAGTGAATACTCGAGGTCGGTTTCAACGCAATACTAACCAGAATATCCTGCCCCGATGTAATACCACCAAGCGTACCTCCCGCATGGTTCGATAAAAATCCGTCTGGCGTAATTTCATCCCGATTTTGTGTACCCTTGAGCTCGATACTGCCAAAGCCGGCACCAATCTCAACCCCTTTAACTGCATTAATACTCATCATCGCATGTGCGATTTCGGCATCTATGCGATCAAACACCGGCTCACCGAGACCCGGTGGAACGCCGCTCGCAACCACTGATATGCGGGCACCAATTGACTCGCCTTGCTTACGCAGCGCATCCATGTACTTCTCCATCTCTGGCACCATGTCGACATCCGGGCAGAAGAAAGCGTTGTTATTGACCTCATCCCAATCGAAATTAACGGGTTTCAGTGGCCCCAGTTGCGACAGGTACCCCCTCACCTGAAGACCGCATTGTGCGTTGAGATACTTCTTCGCGATGCCACCAGCAGCGACACGCATTGCTGTTTCTCGTGCCGACGAACGCCCACCGCCTCGATAATCCCGAAAACCGTATTTCTGGGTATAACTATAATCGGCATGTCCGGGACGAAACTGGTTCATGATCTCGCTGTAATCTTTCGAGCGTTGATCCTTATTGTGAATCAACAGGCAGATCGGCGCGCCCGTAGTTCTGCCTTCGAAGGTACCAGACAGAATCTGTACCGCGTCGTCTTCACGCCGTTGCGTCGTGTGCCTCGAGGTTCCCGGCTTGCGCCGGTCGAGATCATCTTGCAGGTCGGATTCTTGCAGCGCCAAGCCCGGCGGACAACCATCGACGATGCAACCAATGGCGCTACCATGGCTTTCGCCGAATGACGTCACTACGAATGATTTGCCGATACTGTTTCCCGACATTGA
>Ga0209165_10000361_pt1 | contig 16349 bp, 14 predicted proteins | sample tdAd001_FD_187122 | JGI IMG/M metagenome (GOLD analysis project Ga0209165, IMG submission 187122) | Marine sediment microbial communities from the Atlantic coast under amendment with organic carbon and nitrate - tdAd00.1 (SPAdes)... | ecosystem: Environmental > Aquatic > Marine > Coastal >... | reverse complement strand
CTTTGCGGCCTCCGCGGTATTTCTCGTGGGCTACGTGCTCTACCACTACGCCCACGGCGACACCCAGTATCAGGGAGTCGGCACGATTCGCATTGCTTATTTCACGATCCTGATCACCCATGTCCTTCTGTCGATCGTGATGCTCCCCATGATCCTGACGACGTTCTACTTCGCGACACGCGAGCGCTTCGCTGCGCACAAGCGATTGGCGAGGTGGACGCTACCGATTTGGTTGTATGTCTCGATCACGGGAGTCGTGATCTACTTCATGCTCCGCCCGTAGCAGGAGCAGCGACAGCGACAGCGACAGCGACAGCGACAGCGACAGCGACAGCGACAGTGTCAGCGTCAGTGCCAGTGCCAGTGCCAGTGCCAGTGCCAGTGCCAGTGCCAGCGACAGTGTCAGTGTCAGTGTCAGTGTCAGTGTCAGTGTCAGCGTCAGCGACAGTGTCAGCGACAGTGTCAGTGCCAGTGTCAGCGCCGGTGCATGCTACGCACGTCTCAACCTTCGCACGGCGATGATCCCCTCGACGATCATCCAGAGCAGCAAGACGAGCAGGAGCGCCGCTAACGCGGCCAGCGGTGCGTTGCCCTCCGCAAGGAACTGCTGGAGCTTGGTGATCAGTGCCAGGGCCGCCACGGGCATCACCAGGACCATTGGGAGCACCAGCGGCCAAACCGGACGCTTCCGCGCGAAGAAGTAAAGCGCCAGTGTCATCAGCGTGAGAGCCGCCAGCAGCTGATTGCTTGCGCCGAAGATCGGCCAGAGCACCCAGCCGACGGCCTTGGCCTGACCGGTCGATGGATCCGGGGTCTCGGCGAGCGCCAGGTACATGGCCGGCACGACCGCAATGACGGTGGCGATGTAGGGATTGGTCAGCGGCTTGATCCGGAGTGCGACGCCGAGCTCGCTGAGAATGAATCGCTGGATACGGGTCGCAGTGTCGAGCGACGTGGCAGCAAACGCGATGACCAGAACCGCCATCAATGTCCGCGCGAGCTCTGAAGACAGGCCAACCGCTTCGAGGAATGCGCCGCCGCCGAGCACGAATGCCGCGGCCTTGTTGCCTCCTGCGTGCGCCCAGCTGTCGTAGTAGACCGCCCAGCTCAGGTCATCGACCGCGCCTTGGCCGGGGAGGGCGCAGGCGCCGACCAAGCCGATGCCGGCGACGGCCGCGAGCGTCGCCGCCAGGGCAAGCGAGCCTTCTCCGAGCATGGCCCCGTATCCGATCAAGCGAGAATCGGACAGGCGGTCGATTTGCTTCGATGTCGTTCCCGAGGACACGAGGCCGTGGAAGCCGCTAATCGCCCCGCACGCGATCGTGACGAACAAGATCGGGAAGATCGAAGGGGCCCCGGCTTCGGGAGCCCGATATACGGGGGCGTCGAAGTTCGGATGGGCGATCAGGACGCCCAGGAACAGGAGCCCCAGCCCGACGAACAGTTGGTGGCTGTTGATGTAGTCGCGTGGTTGGAGCAGCAGCCAGACCGGCAAGACACTGGCAATCGCCGAGTAAATCAGCAGAAAGAAGATCCACCCCGTCGTTACAGTGTGCTTGTCGACGCCCATGGCCACGAAATCGATCGGAACCTTCGTTCCGACCCATACGAAGAAGTAGAGGACCGCGAGCGCGATCACGGATGGCCAGAGGATCTTCACACCGCGCTTGTAGACGAGCCATCCGATCACGACCGCGACGATGATCTGAATGTTGATCGGGATGACGCTGGTTGGCTGGCTGACGAAAAGCCCTGCAATCGCCATCGCAAAGACTGCGAGCACGAGCCAGATCAGCACGAGCACGAAGCACATGAACAAGATGCGAGCCCGCGCGCTGATTGTCTTGGCGGTGATGTCCGCGATCGAGTGCCCCTTCTCACGGATGCTCGCGACCAGCGCGCCGAAGTCATGTGTCGCACCCATGAAGATTGTGCCGAGAACGACCCAAACCAGAGCGGGACCCCAGCCCCAGTAGGCGGCCACGCAAGGCCCGATGATCGGCGCTGCTCCCGCAATCGACGTGAAGTGATGCCCGAACAGCACCGCGCGTTGCGTGGGTACGAAGTCGACTCCGTCCCTGAGCTCGTGTGCTGGTGTGACGATGTCCTCTTGGTCTTGGTAGATACGCTCGCCAAGGAATCGTGCGTAGAATCGGTACGCGATCAGGAATGAACCGAGGACCAGAGCTGCTGCCACCGCTGCCATTTGTCGCGTTGGTGGGCTTTTTTCGGATTTTGGTCAAGCACAAACCCGCTTTCCTTTGCGACGAAAAACGCTAAGGTCCCGGCATGAGTGGGACCTTTCGACCCCATGGCGTATGGACCGCCCTGACGACTCCGTTCTCGACGGACCGGCAGGTCGACTACGACTCGTTGCGTCGGCTGATCGAGTTTCAAGTGCAAGAAGGCGTCGATGGCGTGCTTCCCTGCGGCACGACGGGCGAATCGCCCACGCTTTCGTGGCAAGAGCACGATGCGGTCATCGATGCCTCGGTGCGCGCCGTGGAGGGGCGTACGGGTGTCCTGGCCGGCGCGGGCAGCAACAACACGCAAGAGGCGATTCGTGCGAGCACCCAGGCAAAGGAAGCTGGCGCCACCGCGGTGCTGTTGGTGGATTGCTACTACAACGGCCCCTCGAGCCTCGAGTTGCGCACCGAGTACTACGAGCGAATTCTCCAGAACGTGCCCGACATTCCGGTCGTGCCCTACGTGATTCCCGGGCGGAGCGGCTGTGCGCTTTCCGCTGCCGACCTGGCCATCCTGCACCTCAACGACCCCAAGCGCGTGCCCGCGGTCAAGCAGGCCACCGGCGACCTCGACCGCATGCGCCTGGACCGTCAGCTCGCAGGGCCGGCCCTCAGTATTCTCTCGGGCGATGATGAGCTGACCCTCACGATGATGCGCGATGATGACATCCGCGCTTGCGGCGTGATCAGCGTGCTCTCGAACATCGCGCCGGGTGCGATTGGCGGGATGGTCCGCGCGCAGGTGTCTGGCGACACCGAGGAGACGCAGCGGCTCACCGAAGCGCTCGCCCCCGTACTCAGGCTGGTGACTTGCTCGGTCACAGCCGTGCGAACGCTGCCGAACGGGAAGAGCGTCGAGATCACCGACAAGTTCAGAAACCCGGTGCCCGTGAAGACCATGATGGCGGGGCTCGGGATGATTGATCCGACCAAGCGTCCGCCACTTGGGCGCATGAGTCCGACCGCAGTCGGGCAGTGCCGAGAAGCGCTACGCCAAGTGCACCGCGCCGACCCAGGTATCCTCGGCCCGATCGAGGAGGCGTTCGAGGTGCGCATCGACCAGCGCCTCGGGGACGATGCGAATTGGTCGGCGCTCGCCCGTTGAGGGGACCGTGTACCGCGCGCTGATTCGCCCGCTGCTGTATCTGCTTCCCGCAGAAGCGGCGCATCACTTCGCGTTTGCTTGTCTGCGATTGCTGGCGGCGATCCCGGGCGCGCTATCGCTCATGCGGCGCGCGTTTCACAGCGGCGACGATGCCTCACGCGTGCGAGCCCTCGGCCTCGACTTCCCAAACCCAATCGGGTTGGCCGCGGGGTTCGACAAGGACGCGATCGGGTACGAAGCGTTGGGGGCGATGGGTTTCGGCTTCGTCGAGGTAGGGACGCTCACGGGACAGCCACAGCCGGGTAACCCGCCACCGCGACTGTTCCGGCTTCTCAAAGACCGGGCACTGGTGAACCGCATGGGTTTCAACAATCGCGGCTCGGCGGATGCCGTGGCGCGACTGCAGCGACCGCACCAAACGATCGTCGGGGTCAATATCGGCAAAACGAAGCTCGTCCCCGAAGAGGAGGCGATTGGCGACTATGTGGCCAGCGCCAAGCGGGTGGGGCCGCTCGCCGACTACGTGGTGGTCAACGTGAGCTCGCCGAACACGCCGGGCCTGCGCAACTTGCAAGCAACCGATAAGCTGCGCCCCCTGCTCGGCGCCGTTCGTGAAGCACTTAATGAAGTGTCCCCCGGCCGCCGCGTCCCGCTGCTGGTGAAAATCGCACCGGACTTGGCCGACGAGGACGTAGACGCCGTCGCTGATTTGGCACTGGACCTGGGCCTTGATGGCATCATCGCCACCAACACCACCATCCGGCGAGACGGGCTCAAAAGCGACGCCGCCGAGGTCGAACACTGCGGCGCAGGCGGCCTCAGTGGCCCCCCGGTGCGTGAGCGTTCGCTCGAAGTGCTGAAGCGTTTGCGCGCGAAGGTTGGCGACCGCCTGGTCTTGATCTCTGTGGGCGGCATCGAGAACGCGGACCAAGCCTGGGAGCGCATTCAGGCGGGCGCTACCTTAGTACAGATCTACACAGCGCTGATCTACGAGGGCCCGTTCTTACCGCGCCGTTTGGCGACGGGCGTTGCAGAGCTTGCAGAGCAAGGCCCCACCCGGTCTCGCCTCTGACAGCGACAGCGACAGCGACAGCGACAGCGGCAGTGCCAGCGGCAGTGTCAGTGTCAGTGTCAGTGTCAGCGCCGGCGACCGTTATTGATGCGCGTCGACCACGGCGGCAGCCACCGAGTCTGACCAGACATTCACGGTGGTTCGGAGCATGTCGAGGATGCGGTCTACGGCGAGGATCAAGGCTACGGCGCTCGTCGGGAGGCCCACCGCGTTGAGAACGACGACCATCATGACCATGCCGGCGTGGGGGATGCCGGCGGCGCCGATGCTGGCGAGTAGGGCGGTCAGCGCGACCAGGCCCTGTTGTGCGAGACTGAGGTCGACGCCGTAGACCTGCGCGATGAACAGGACCGCGACCGCTTCGTAAAGCGCCGTGCCGTCCATGTTGATCGTTGCGCCGAGTGGGAGCACGAAGGAGGTGACTTCCGGCTTCACGCCGGCCTCTTCCACCTCTTGCATGGTGAGGGGGAGGGTGCCGTTGCTAGACGCGGTGCTGAAGGCGGTCACCAGTGCGGTGGTCAGTTTGCTGGCGTACTCGATCGGTGAGCGACCGGCGCCTAGTCTGAGGATCGTGGGCAAAGTCACGGTCGCGTGAATCATCAGCGCGATGAAGACGGTTAGCACATACCATCCCAAGACTTGAAACGCGGCTGGGCCTTTGCCGGCGGCGGCGTACAGGGTGAAACCGAAGACGCCGATCGGAGCGAACCTCACGACGAAGAGGGTCATCTGCATCATCACGTCGAACAGGCCCGAAAAGAAGCGCCGCACCACGCTGGCGTCTTTCGATCCTTCTCGATGTTCGGCGAGGCCGATGAACACGCCGATCAGCAAGGAGAAGAAGATGACCGGGAGCATGTCGCCCTCGGTGGCGGCGGCGAGCGGGTTCTTGGGGATCAAGCTTTCGAGCTGCTCCCACAGAACGACCCCGATGCTGCTCGGTGCTTCGGTCAGCAGGATACTGTCCGCGCCTTCTTCAAGCAGGGCCAGCTCCGCGCCCTCGCCAGGCCGGATGATGTTCACCACCGCGATGCCGGTCACGATGGCGAGGAAGCTCGTCGTGAGATAGAAGCCGATCGCGCGGCCGCCGATGGAGCCCAAGGTCCGTAGGTCGCCCATGCCCGTCACGCCAGTGATCAGTGACGAGACGATCAGCGGGACCACCAGCATTTGCAGGAGCCTCAGGAAGAGATCCCCGATCTCCTTGCCAACCAGCGCCACGTTGCCAACGATATCGGCATCGACCATCCCCTGGCCGCCAGCCCAGTTGAGACCGAGCCCCAGGCCGGCGCCTAGAGCCATCGCAATGAGGATCCAATGATGGAGTTGCAGTCGTTTCACTGGCGCGCATTATGCGGACGCCCTCCTTCGATGTAAAACCAACCCATGACCGACGAGAATCCAGACAAAGGCCCGCTTTTGGAGCTGCGAGGCGCACTCGATGCCCTCGACCACGAGCTGCTGGAGCTCCTGGTTCGGAGAATGGACATCGTCGCGGATATCGCGGCGCGCAAGCGATCGCACCGGGTTCGGATTCGTGACCTCGCCCGTGAGCGTCGGGTTCTAGACGATCGCTGTGCCCGCGCCCAGGAGCTGGGCCTTCCGGCCGAGAGCATCGAATCGGTGTGGCGGCAGTTGATGCTGATGAGCCGGGAGCGTCAGGCTGCGCTTCGCGCAGAGGTGCCACTGGACGTCGAACCGAAGACCATTGCCATCGTCGGCGGCGAAGGCGGGATGGGGCGCTCGATCCAAACACTGTTTTCCGATCTCGGTCATGAGGTGCTGAGCGCCGACCTAGAGACCGAGCTTCGGCCTGCCGAGGCCGCGGCGACAGCTGACGTCGTGCTCATCAGCGTTCCAATCCGCGAGACGCGAGCCGTGATCGAACAAATCGGCCCACTGGTTCGCAAGGATGCGCTCCTGATGGATGTCACGTCGATCAAGACCGACCCCATGGCGGCGATGCTGTCGTCAACCGAGGCGAGTGTCGTTGGAACGCACCCGATGTTCGGCCCTGGGGTCAACACCTACCAAGGTCAGCGCGTGGTGCTCTGTCCCGGTCGCGGAGACGCTTGGCTAGATTGGGCTCGGCAGATGTTCACCGCGCGCGGCCTGGTCATTTCGGAGGCGACGCCTGCCGAGCACGACTCGATGATGGCGATCGTGCAGGTCCTGCACCATTTCAAGACACAAGTGCTCGGGATGGCGTTGAGCCGGACTGGCGCGCCGCTCGAAGAGACGCTTCGATTCACTTCGCCTGCGTACCTGCTCGAAGCGTACGTGACCGGTCGGCACTTCGCCCAGTCCCCCGACCTCTATGGGCCCATCGAAATGCTCAATCCCGATTCAAAGCAGGTCATCGATACGTTCCGCAAGGCCGCGGCGGAACTCGCGGAAATCCTTGCCGCGGGCGACCAGCAAACGTTTGACCAGGTGTTCGAGGACGTTAGAGCGTTCTTCGGCGATTTCACCGACGAGGCGCTCGAACAAAGCGGCTTCCTGATCGACCGCCTGGTGGAGCTCAGCGCCGGGCGCTCGTCTACCTAGACACTCGATTGACGCTCGTCACCGCATCTGCGATGCAATCATCATGGTGCAAGTTGCGATACACGGGGCAGCGGGTCGCATGGGGCAAAGCATCGCCTCGGTCTTGAATGACGATTCACGGGTCAACCTCGTCGCCGCGATGGATCGCGAGGGCAGCGAGCTCATCGGTCGCGACATGGGTCAGCTCGCGGGCGGGGCGCCTTCGGGGGTCTGTGTTACGTCTGACGTGGAAGAGTTTCTGAGCAATGTCGAGGTCGTCATCGATTTCAGCATCGCGTCCGCGACCGCAAAGCTCCTCCCACTCTGCGCGGGGCAGCACATTCCAATGGTCATTGGAACCACGGGGCTCGATGCGGAGACGCGTGCCAGCCTCGAGCGCGCAGCCGAGCGTGTGCCGATCGTGTTCGCCCCCAACTACAGCCAAGGGGTCAACGCGCTCTACTTTCTGGCTGCGCGCGCGGCGGAGCTCCTCGGCCCGACTTTCGACGCCGAGATCGTCGAGATCCATCACCGGCACAAGGTCGACGCGCCAAGCGGTACTGCGGTTCGTCTCGCAGAGGTGGTGGCTGCAGCAAAGAAACTCGACCCTGAACAGGCGGTGAGTCACGGCCGAAGCGGCCAAGTTGGGGCAAGGCCTCTAGAAGAGGTAGGCGTGATGGCGCTCCGAGGCGGCGACGTGGTCGGCGAGCACACTCTTTATCTCGTAGGAGAAGGCGAGCGCATCGAGCTCACCCACCGAGCGACCGACCGGTCGATCTTTGCGCGCGGGGCGGTCCGCGCGGCGCAATGGGTCGTGGGCCGGCCCGCTGGCCTCTACGACATGGCCGACGTCATGGGGATTCCCCGCTAGGCGCAACGGCGAAGGAATTCTGATACGGTAAGGGCGCGTCATGGATTGTCCCCAATGTGGAGCCGAAGTTCCGTCCGACGATATGTTCTGCGGCAAGTGTGGTTACGCCAGGCGGGATCATGGGCCCGAGCGCCTAGATCAGTCCCGCATTCGCATGCACGAGGAGCCCGATCCGGCGGCGCAACCCGATCCGCCCCGGTCCTCGTCACAACAACGCGTCCGCAAGCACACCGTTCTCGGCATGCCAACCGCCACGCCTCCGGCCGGAAGCCCGACGCCAGCGTCCGCCCCTCCTCCGCCGTCCGTCTCTCCTCCAGCGTCCGTCCCTCCTCCTCCGCCCACTTCGCTCGCATCGGCGCGGTCGGGGCGAGCCCGCACGCCACAGAAGACCATGCTCGGCATTCCGCGCCCCGATTTTCCCGTTCCCCCTAGCGCCGTGCAGCCTGCGGAGCCGACCGACGCGGAGGACAGCCCGCCTGCGGAAGCTGAGAGCGACGCCTCGGTCAAGTCAGCGACCCCGAGTCATCGGACTCGGGCTCGGGTTCGCTACGACAGCGCCAACGAGACGCTGCCGGTGACCCATCGAAGGAAGAAGGCGCTTCGCGGGCTTGCGGTGCTCGTCCTTCTCGCGGCCGCCTGGTTCGCCTACCGCTTTCTGACGCTGAATGGTTAGTACGGCGCCAGACAATCAGATGCAGTGCACCGAGTGCGGGAAGAGCAACCCGCCCGAGTCCAAGTTCTGTGGGAAGTGCGGGACCCCTTTGGCCTCGGCCGGACCCAGGCCCGGTGACATCATTGCGGATCGCTATCGCGTGGTCGCACCGATTGGGCAAGGTGCGATGGGGACCGTGTATCGCGCCGAGCACGTGCAAATCAGCAAGGTGATGGCGATCAAGTTGCTGCACCGCGAGCTCCAGCAAAACCCAGAGAACGTGGCTCGCTTCCATCGCGAAGCAGAATCCGCGTCGCGCCTCAACCATCCAAACACCGTTCACGTGTTCGACTTCGGACGCACCAAATCCGGCTCGCTCTACCTCGTGATGGAATACGTCGACGGCGATGATCTGGCCAAGGTCCTGGTTAAAGACGGGCCGATGCCCTTCGGACGCGTCGCGTACCTGTGCGCCCAGGTCGCGGGGTCCGTCGAGGATGCGCACGCGGCGGGCATCGTTCATCGCGACCTCAAGCCGGAGAACATCGTCATCTCCGAAGGTCGTGACGGCGAGACGGCCAAGGTGCTTGATTTCGGGCTGGCCAAGCTCTTCGAGGGAACCGTCGAAGCGCAGGTCACGAGCAGCGGCACGATCGTTGGCACGCCGTACTACATGTCGCCCGAGCAGATTCAGGGACAAGAGCTCGACGGGCGAAGCGACGTCTACGCAATCGGCGCAATCATGTACGAGTGCGTCGTCGGGAAGCCGCCGTTCGAGGCACCGAACCCGGTCGGCGTCCTCTCGAAGCACTTGTCCGAGGAGCCCTTACGTCCTTCCGCCCGGTCTCCGTTGTCGGTGCCGGCCGAAGCCGACGAGATCATCCTGCGGTGCCTCGAAAAAGATCCCGAGCGCCGTTACCAAACCGCCGAAGAGGTCAGGCAAGCCTTGATCGAGTATCTCGCCACCGTCGGCTCCGGCGATTGGCGACTCAGCGGAGTGGGCCAGGCACCTTTCGGCAGTGGCGAACGGCGCCTCGAGGGGCCAGATTCGATCTTCGAGACGAAGCGGAGGCTGTGGTGGCTGATCTTGCTGTTCCTCTTGGTGGGTGGAGGTGTGGCCGCATGGCAGCTCGCGACCCGTGGTCCCTCGGAGCGTGAACCCAACCACACGGCGAAGGACGCTACACGACTCCCCGAGGACACGGAGATGGAAGCTCATCTAGGTCAGCGCGTCAGTGAAGACTCCGGCGACGTCGATCTGTTCGAGATCGAGCACATCGGGACGCAGCGGCGCGCGGCGGACATCGAGGTGAGCTCGATCCCAAACATGGATGTGATCGTCGAGCTCCTGCGGCCTGGCCAAGAGGAGGCCATCGTGGTGGCCGACTCGCGTCACCTCGGACAGGGTGAACGTTTGCCCAACGTTCCGATCGAGCCGGGTAAGTATCTGATCCGTGTCCGCGAACGAAGTGTCGAAGGCGAGCTGCCGACCGAGAACGTTTCCGACGAGTACTACGTTCGATGGCGGCTTCTCGACGATGAGGGCACTTTCGAGCGGGAGTTCAACGACTCGCTCGAGCTTGCAGAGCCACTCGAGCTCGGCGCTGAACGTCGGGGGTGGATCGGTTGGCGAGGCGACGTCGACACGTACTGTTTGAGCGAGGACGCAGAAGGCGTGGTCGCACAGGTTAGCGCGCTTGCGGAGGTCGACCTGGTTCTCCGCGTCGCAGATCAGCGGACCGATCGCAGCGGAAAGTACGACGCAAAGGGCGCGGGCCGCGGAGAGACCAGCAAGACTTGGCGCAACGTCGAAGCTGGGAAGCTCTGCGTCGAGGTGTCCGCTGATGCGCGAGACGAGAGGGGCCGAGTGGCGCAGCCCGACGAGACGTACGGCGTGCGGTTCATCACCGCCCCAGGGCGTTAGATGCGGATTTCGGATCTCGACTACGATCTGCCCGACGAGCTGATCGCACAGGAGCCGCTGGCCAGGCGAGACGCATCGCGCTTGTTGTTGCTGGATGTCGCCACCAACGAAGTCGAGGACCGGCTCTTCAACGAGCTGCCAGGGTTGGTCCCTCCGAGCTTGTTTGTCTTCAACGACACGCGAGTCTTCCCGGCGCGGTTACTGGGCAACAAGGTCACGGGCGGCCGGGTAGAGATCCTGTTGCTCAGAAAAACCCCAGAAGCCCCCGATCGTTGGCTCGCGATGGGCCGATCGTCGAAGGGGCTACGCGAAGGGATGGAGCTGTCGCTCTGTGGGGGACGGCTCACCGCTCGCGTGGCCCGCACGCTCGACCACGGGCAGCTGGAAGTCGACCTTCGGGCCGAAGGTGCGGTGGATGCATTGATCGAGCAGGCAGGCGAAGTTCCGCTGCCTCCTTACATTCGGCGTGCGGCCGGCGACGCCGATCGGACCCGGTACCAGACGGTGTACGCGCGTAAGTCGGGCGCGGTCGCTGCCCCGACGGCCGGCCTCCACTTCACCGAGAGTACCTTGAGCGCGCTCGAAGAGGCTGGGCACCAGACGGCCTACGTGACACTGCACGTTGGCCCCGGCACATTTCGGCCGGTTCAAGTCGACAGCCTCGACGATCACGAAATGCACGAAGAAGCATACGAAGTCTCGGATGCCACTGTCGCAGCGATCGGCCGCGCGCGTGAGGAAGGACGGCCGGTCGTGGCGGTCGGCACGACGGTCGTCCGCACGCTCGAATCGTCCGTCGATTCTGAAGGCAACCCGGCCGCGGGGTTCGATACGACGCGGCTTTTCATTCGTCCGCCGCATCGGTTCCAGGTTGTCGACCACCTCGTGACCAACTTCCACCTCCCACGCTCGACCTTGCTGGCCTTGGTGATGGCCTTTGCAGGGGTCGATCTCACCCGTCGCGCATATCGCGAAGCCTCCGACCTGCGCTATCGATTCTACAGCTACGGCGATGCCATGTTGATCCGTGGGGGCACACGATGAGCCTTCCAACTGCAGGGTTTTCATTTCGAGTCGGCGCGGTGGACGGAGATGCACGGTGCGGAGAGCTGACGACTCCTCGCGCCACCATCGAAACTCCCGCCTTCATGCCGGTCGGAACTCAGGCAACCGTCAAAGCGCTCACACCGGACGAGGTGGCGTCCACAGGCGCGCGCATCATCTTGGCCAACACCTATCACCTTTGGCTCCGTCCGGGCGCCGAGTCGGTGGCCTCTCACGGAGGGGTCGTCGGATTCATGAAGTGGCCCCACGCGCTGCTCACCGACAGTGGAGGCTATCAGGTCTTTTCGTTGGCCAAGCATCGAACCATCGACGATGACGGCATCACCTTCCGCTCTCACCTCGATGGCACCTTGCATCGTCTAACCCCTGAAGAAGCGATGCGCGTTCAGGCCTTGCTCGGCTCGGACATCGCGATGGTGCTCGACGAGTGTCCTCCGGGAGGCGCGCCGCGCGACCTGGTCCAGCTCGCGATGGCCCGCACCACCGACTGGGCTGAGCGCTGCCTGCGGACCGAGCCCGCCGAAGGCCAAGCTCGCTTCGGCATCGTTCAGGGGGGGGCCGAGCTCGATCTGCGCTTGTCGCACTTGCAGACGATCGCCGCCCTCGACTTCGATGGGGTCGCCCTGGGTGGATTCTCGGTGGGAGAGCCGACGGCGCAGATGTACGATCTCTTGGGCCAGATTGGCCCGGTGATGCCGGCGGACCGCCCACGATACCTCATGGGCGTGGGAACCCCGACCGATCTGCTTCGAGCGCTCTCTAACGGCATCGATCTCTTCGACTGCGTCTTGCCGACCCGAAACGCGCGCAATGGCCAGGCCCTCACCTGGGGAGGCCGAGTAAACCTCAAGCAGGCGAGGCACCGCGACGACGATAGCGCCCTCGATACCCGCTGCGATTGCTCGGTGTGTACGACGTACTCCCGAGCGTATCTCCGTCACCTCTTCAAGGCCGACGAGATGCTCGGGCCGAGGCTGCTCTCACTGCACAACTTGCACTTCTACGGCGCGCTGATGCGCAAAGCGCGCGAAATGATTCGTGTCGGGGAGCTTGGCCCCTGGGTCGCGACAACCCTCGCGGACATGCAAGAGCGCGACGAAGTCGGCACCACCATGAACGATTGACGATATTCTGGCTGCGGGGTATGGCCCGACCTTCAAAGGTAGGGGCATGACACAGATCAAACGCGCACTGATATCGGTTTCCGACAAGACGGGAGTTGTCGAGTTCGCCAAAGGGCTTTCCGAGGCGGGCGTCGAGATTCTCTCCACCGGTGGTACGGCACGGGCGCTTCGCGAGGGCGGGGTTCCGGTCATCGACGTCTCGGAGTACACGGAGTCACCTGAGATCATGGACGGTCGTGTGAAGACCCTGCACCCGCGAGTGCATGGCGGGATTCTCATGCGTGACAGCGGCGAAGATCGCGACGCACTCGGCGGCATCGGCGGCAAGCCGATCGATCTCGTCTGTGTGAACCTCTATCCCTTCGAGCAAACCGTTGCTCGGGGCGCCTCTCATGACGAGACGATCGAGAACATCGACATCGGTGGGCCGTCGATGGTCCGCAGTGCTGCCAAGAATCAGGCGCGCGTCACCGTCGTCACCGAACCGGGCGACTACGACGAGGTGCTGGCCGCAGTGAAATCAGGCGATGGTCCGAACGCTTCGTTGCGAGCGCGCCTAGCGGCCAAGGCATTCACACAGACCGCGGCCTATGACGGTGCCATTTCCGCCTATCTGACCTCGCAGGGAAGCGACTCGAAGTTCCCCGGTGCGCTGACCCTGAGCTTCACCAAAGCCTACGACGTTCGATATGGTGAGAACCCGCATCAGCAGGGCGCCTTCTACATCGAGCGTAATGCGTCTGCCGGAAGCCTGGCCTTGGCCGAGTCGCTAGGTGCAGGCGGCAAGGAGCTCTCGTTCAACAATCTCGTAGACGTCGACGCGACCATCGAAGCGGTGCGCGAGTTCGAGGGGCCGGCAGCGGTCGTCGTCAAGCACACCAATCCGTGCGGTGTGGCCACAGCGGTGACCCTCGAGGAGGCGTACCGAATCGCCCGCGAGGCGGACGCCCAGAGCGCCTTCGGCGGCATCGTCGCCCTCAACCGTGAGGTCGACGAGGCCACGGCCAACGCGGTTGCCGAGACCTTCATCGAATGCGTCATCGCGCCAGGCTTTGTCCCGGCGGCGCTGGGGCGGTTGCAGAAGAAGAAGAACCTCCGCATTCTCGCGACGGGCGAATGGCTTCCGGCCGACTACGCGGCGCTGCAGTTCAAGCGAGTAGGCGGCGGTTTGGTCGCGCAGGATCGCGACGCTACCGGGCCGAGTGAGGTTCGCGCGGGCAAGATCGTCACCAAGCGCCAGCCCACAGACGATGAGATGCGCGCGCTCGACTTCGCCTGGCGCGTTTGTAAGCACGTGAAGTCCAACGCGATCATCTTTGCCAAGCCCGACAGAACGGTTGGCGTCGGCGCCGGCCAGATGGCCCGCGTCACCGCAGTGGGAATCGCGGCCCAGAAGTCCGGTGAGCTCTCGAAGGGCGCTGTCATGGCTTCGGACGCGTTCTTTCCGTTCCCCGATGGCATCGAGGCGGCCGCCAAGGTGGGTATCACCGCGGTAGTGCATCCAGGCGGCTCCAAGGGAGACGATAAAGTCATCGCTGCGGCTGATGCGGCCGACATGGCGATGGTGTTCACAGGCGTTCGCCACTTCCGGCACTGACGATGCGTGTTCTCATCGTTGGAGGAGGCGCCCGCGAGCACGCTCTGGCATGGCGCCTGTCACAGGACCCCGGTGTGGAAGTCATCGGAGCGCCCGGTAATGCAGGGATCGCGGCGCTGGGGCGGACGATGGCTGTCGATCCGACCGATGCCAGCCAGGTCGTGGCACTCGCCAAGCAAGAATCCGCGGACCTGGTGGTCGTCGGCCCAGAAGCTCCTTTGGTGGCGGGCGTGGTCGACGCGCTTCGCGACAATGGGATCGACGCCTTCGGGCCCGATCGCGAGGCCGCCCAACTCGAGGGCTCCAAGATCTTCTCCAAGGAGTTCATGGCCCGTCACGACATCCCGACGGCCGGCTTCGCGGTCTTTGACGATCCGGACGCGGCCACGCGTTACATCGAGGAAGCGAACCGACCGCTCGTGGTGAAGGCCGATGGCCTTGCCGCGGGGAAGGGCGTCATCGTCGCGAGCAACGCGAAGGAAGCGATCGCTGGCATCGACCGCATCATGCGCGAGCGCGCGTTTGGCGATGCGGGCGACCGTGTGTTGATCGAAGAGTGCCTCGTCGGTCAAGAGGTGAGCTACCACGTCATCTCCGACGGCGAACGATTCATTCCGCTCGCTCCCGCCCAGGACCACAAGCGTGCGTTCGACGGCGACAAAGGTCCGAATACCGGAGGCATGGGCGCCTACTCGCCACCGCCAGTCGTGACTCCCGAGATCGAGCAGCAGATCATCGACCGGGTCATCGAGCCAACCCTGCGTGGCATGGCGGCAGAAGGGCGTCCCTTCCGTGGCGCACTGTTCGTCGGGCTCATGATCGTCGATGGCGAGCCGCTCGTGCTGGAGTACAACACGCGATTCGGTGACCCCGAGTGCCAGACCCTGATGACGCGTTGGAAGGGATCGATCATGCCACTGATTCGGGGTTCGGCGCAGGGCGATTTCGGTGTGCTGACGCCCGAGTGGGAAGCCCCGGCTTCGCTGTGCGTCGTCCTCGCGGCAGGCGGCTATCCGGGAAGCTATGCCAAAGGGAAGATCATCACCGGCCTCGAGGAAGCGTCCGCCCTCCCGCAGGTGATGGTCTTCCACGCGGGCACCGCGCTCGACGGCGACAGTGTCGTGACGTCTGGAGGGCGCGTGCTTTCGGTGACCGCCATTGGCGAAACGATCGACGAGGCAGCAGAGCGCGCCTATGAGGCCGCCGCGAAGATCCAGTTCGAAGGCAAGCAGCTTCGCCAGGACATCGGCTGGCGGGCCCGCACTCGCTGATGACCGACTTGGCCGAGCTCGTGAAGGTCTTGGAGCAGGGGGGAATCGTGGCCTGCCCGACCGAGACCTGGCTCGGCTTGCTGGCCGATGCCCGCAACCGCGGGGCCCTCGAACGGGTCGCCGAGCTCAAGGGCCGTCCGGCCGACATGCCGATCGCCTTGCTCCTCCCTGATGCCCAGGCTGTCACCGAAGTCGCTTCATCTCCCTCTGGCGAGGCGAAGGCCTTGATGCAGGCCCACTGGCCTGGCCCGCTCACGATACTCTTGGCCGCGCGGCCCGGCTTGAGCCCCCGGCTGACGCGGGACGGGAAAGTCGGCGTCCGCGTGCCCGGCCCAAGCCCAGCGGCTGACTTGGTGCGGGCGTTCGGGCGCCCCGTGACGGCGACGAGCGCCAATCTGAGCGGTGAACCCCCACTACGAAGCGCTGAGGAGCTGCCCCCGAGCATCGCCGAAGGGCTCGGCGGGGTGGTCCCTGGCGTCTCGCCTGGCGGCGCTCCCTCGACCCTGATCGACACCACGACAAGCCCGATGCGCATCCTCCGCGCCGGCGCCATCGAGATTGATCCGGCTGCTCTTTGACAGACGCGGGGCTACTGCGTCACTCTTCGCGTACGGAGGACTGATGGCGCTGATCGAAACGGAAGAAGCTGCACGTCGCTTGGCACGAGCGATCTCGAGTGACCTTGCTCTCTACAACGAGGACAAGATTGCCGAGGGAGTTCGAAACGACAATCTTTTCGATGTGATGGCGGACGAAGTTCAGGAAGGTCGTGACCTTTATCAGAGCCGCGTCGCCCCGGAGCTCTTCGCGCACAACCTCTACGACCGGGCGATCATCGACCTCCTCGTCCGCTCCAAGGCACACGTCGAATCTCCGATGTGGTAGGCCTTCTATCG